>Ga0209373_10000048_pt1 | contig 279777 bp, 290 predicted proteins | sample Higcelweek5metaG_FD_187173 | JGI IMG/M metagenome (GOLD analysis project Ga0209373, IMG submission 187173) | Freshwater pond sediment microbial communities from the University of Edinburgh, under environmental carbon perturbations - High... | ecosystem: Environmental > Aquatic > Freshwater >...
AATTTTAATTTTTATAACTTTGTCTTTATTGATAGATTAAAGACGCGACCTTACTTTGTAATATTATTATTATATCATAAAGAATATTACTTACAATAAAAAACCACCATAAATGGTGGTTTTTTAAACTCATAAATAAATTATAGAGCAGGACAAACACTAATTGCTGTAAGTTCAGGATCATTATCAACTTGCTTTGAAGCTCCTGTACTATCAACACACCAAGCTAAAGCTGCATCACTCTTAAGACCTGCCCATGCTGCCCAAGCATCTCCAGTTGCTGATTCTGTACAAACCCCATCATTTCCACCAGCAGAAACAGCTGCTGCTTGTGCTGCTGCCATAGTAGTATTATCACAAACAGCTGCATAAGTAGAACCTGTATCATAGAATATTTCTGCTTGAGCTCTCATATTTGCTAAGTTTGATTTAACTGCAGCATCTGCTCCTTTACTACGAGCACTGTTTAGAGAAGCTAGAACAACTGAAGCTAATATACCGATGATTGCAATAACAACCAACAATTCAATTAATGTAAAACCTTTATTTTTTTGCATAATAAATTTTAATTTTTATAACTTTGTCTTTATTGATAGATTAAAGACGCGACCTTACTTTGTAATATTATTATTATATCATAAAGAATATAATAATATGCAATACTTTATAAATAAAAATGATTTAACTTTAAAAAATACGCCATGTTATTGGCGTATTTCATATTCTAACCTAAACCTCCAGCAACATTGTAAATCGGCATTAAGACAGAAGTTAACAGAAGTCCAACGCCCAAACCAAGAGCAACAATCATTAGAGGTTCTATAAGTCCTACCATTGTATCAACCTCTTCATTTACTTCTCTTGCATAAAAACGACCCAATGTTTTTAAAATATTACCCATAGATCCAGTCTCCTCTCCCACCCTGACCATACCTGACATTATAGTTGGAATCTCTTTGTGCTTAGATAATGCATCAGAGAAAGGACTTCCCCCTTTCACATCTTCTAATACCACTTTTAATAAATTTTCAAAAACCCTATTCCCCACGACAGCTCCAGTAAGCTCTATTGCTCTTAATATAGAAATACCTGAAGAAAGCATAGTGTCCATATTGTCAGAAATACGAGAAAGGTATAATTTGGAATAAACATTTTTAAAAACAGGAAGTGATAATTTAATTTTATCGAAATACTCTTGTCCTTTTTCTGTTTTTAGAATAGAAAATATATATATGATTAAAGCCACAAGTGCTCCAAGTAAAATAAAACCGTAATTCATAAACAAATCACTAACACCCATAACTATCTTAGTTGAGACAGGGATTGCTTGTCCTGATTCTTTTATTATAACTGCCAACCGAGGAATAATCATAACAAACATCAAGACCATAACTATAATAAAAACTCCAATGACAAACCCAGGGTAAACTAAAGCATTTTTAGTTTTTGAAGTAAGCTGATACTGACGATCTAAATAATCCGCCATATAAGAAAATACTTGTATTAACTTACCAGACTCTTCCCCGGATTTAACCATGTTCACATAGAAAGCAGAAAAAACTTTGGGGTGTTTAGCTAAAGAATTTGAAATCGTCATACCTGTTTGAATATCAGTAGAAATCTGATTCAAAACTTTTACCAAACTTTCGTTTTGTGTATTTTCAGAAAGAAGAGTAAAAACCTTCAAGGCTGAAACTTGTGCTTCAAAAAGAGTTGATATTTGACGAGACATAATAACAACATCTTTTGTGGAAATACCTTTATTAAAAATTGTCATTTTAAATAAAGATTTCTTATCTTTATCTTCATAAACAGAAGAAACTATCAAACCTCTTCGCTGTATAGCAGCGATAGCGGAATCTCTATTTAAGGCATCTACTGTTCCTATCTTTTTCTCTCCAGTAGCTCCTGTGATTGCTTCGTATTTGAATAACATATTACATCATGCGCTCTAAGGCGGTAGGGTTAGGTGAATATTGATAAGCACTTTCCATACTTATTTCTCCTCTTTGGACAAGATCTACAAGATATCTGTTCATATCTATCATCCCCTGTTCAGAAGAAGTTTCTATAACTGTATTTATCTCGTGAGTTCTTTTTTCTCGAATAAGATTACCTACAGCATTATTATTTATTAAAAGTTCAAAAGCTGGTATTCTACCTCCTGTAATTCTTGGGATTAATCTTTGAGAAAGAACACCTATGAGACTTGAGGATAATTGCAAACGAATTTGATCTTGCTGATTTGAAGGGAATGAATCTATTATACGGTCAATGGTTTGCGCAGCATTATTAGTGTGCAGAGTGGAGAGAACCAAATGTCCTGTCTCAGCTGCTGTTACGGCAGTAGCAATAGTATCATTATCGCGCATTTCTCCAATAAGAATAACATTTACATCTTCTCTAAAAGTGGCTTTTAAAGCTTCAGAGAAATCTTTAGAATCAACACCTATTTCACGCTGATCTATTATTGATTTATTCTGTTCATAAACAAACTCTATAGGGTCTTCTATTGTTATTATATGAGCAGACCTTTCATTATTAATCAAATTTATCATCGTAGATAAAGTCGTAGATTTACCTTGCCCAACAGGGCCAACAACCAAAAAGAATCCTTGTCTTTTGTTTGTAAAATTTTTAAGAATTGCAGGAAGATTTAATTCTTCAAAAGACTTAGATTTTGGAATGAGACGAATAGCAATACATATATTACCTCTCTGGAAGAAAGCATTGATTCTTAAGTGAACATCATTATTAAATGTATAAGAAAAATCAGTTTCTTTTTCTTCAAGAAAAGCATTTACTCTTTTCTCATCAAGAAAAACTTTCATTAAACCCATCATATCATCTTTAGTAAGAACCGAATTTTTCAAAAGAAAAATTAATTCACCATTTATACGGATTGCTGGCTTTCTACCAACACCCAAATGAAGATCAGAGCCTTCTTCTCTTATTAAATCAGACAACAATTCATCTATAAGATTTTGATAATTCATATTATTTATTATAATTATTTACCATCTCAGCGACTTGATTAATAACTTCACCTGGAGTACTAGAAGCTTTAACTATATAGCCAGCCACCCCCATTTCTCCACTCCTTAAAACATCAGAAGCTTGACCTTTATTAGAAAGAATTATCCTAATAGCTTTTTGAGCAAGATTTTCTTCTTTCATTTTCTCCATAAACTCAAAACCATCCATTACGGGCATCATTATATCTAGAAGAATTATATCTGGCTCGAGCCCTGATCTGAGTAGATTAAGAGCTTGTTCGGATCCAAGAGCTGAGGTGGCATCAAAATTAGATTTACTGAATTTGAGAGTGTACATATCTAAAAGAAAACTATCATCATCTACTATTAGAATTTTTTTCTTATTTTCCATATTATTTATTATAATATAATAATAATTGTTTTGCCAGTATTAATTTATAATTAAATTATAAATTATAAATTTCTTGAAAAGGTATTTCCCCTTTTAGACTTTTCACTATGGAATCTTCTCTCATAGAAATCATTCCTCTTGATCGAGCTAATTTGTAGATTTCTTGTTCTGTAGGATTTTTTAAAATTATATTCTGCATCTCTTTATCAATTTTAAACATTTCAAAAACTGGCACTCTACCAGAAAGACCAGAAGCACTCTCACTAGAAGGGACAGCTTCGTATATAGTTTTACTATTTATATTTAATTTATTCTTAAAAGAATCATCTAGATCTGCAAACTGCTTATCAATCATCTCTCTTGTGGCTTCATCCATTGGTATTTCATGCCTAGAGTCTGGGTGAATTTTACGAGCTAATCTTTGAGCAATACATAAAGCTAAAGTTGGAGCAATAAGATATGGGTCTATACCCATATCAACCAAACGAGGAATTGCTCCGATTGAATTATTCGTATGGAGAGTGGAGAAAACCAAATGACCAGTCATCGCAGCCTGTATAGCAAGCTCAGCAGTCTCTTTATCACGAATCTCCCCTACTAAAAGAATATCTGGGTCTTGTCTTAAAATAGAACGAAGACCTGAAGCAAAAGTATAACCAATTTCTGGCATGACTTGAGATTGATTAACCCCATCAATCTGATACTCGACAGGATCTTCTAAGGAAACAATGTTTCTTTTTTCTTTATCGAGCTCATTAATCATGGAGTATAAAGTTGTTGTCTTACCACTTCCAGTAGGTCCAGTTATAAGAATAAGTCCATAAGGCCTCTTCAGTGCTTCTTTTATTAGAGATAGATTTTCGGACGAAAGACCTAGTGAGTCAATTGGCATAATTCCTTTTTGAGAATCCAAAATACGCATAACTATTTTCTCTCCAAAATAAGAAGGCATAGTTGAAACACGAAAATCTATTTTCCTCCCTTCGATTTTTGCAGAAAAACCACCATCTTGAGGTTTACGCTTTTCATCTAGTCTTAACTTTGAAAGAATTTTAATACGGGCAACAACACCACTGTAAACATTTGTCGGCAAAACCAAAGATGTATAAAGCACCCCATCCACACGGAAACGCACTTTTACTTTATCACCAACATTTTCAATATGGATATCAGAAGCTTTACCTTCTGTTGCATGACGTAAAATAACAGCAACTATTTTAATAATAGGAGCCTCTTCTACTATTCTCTCCTCTTCTTTTGCTTTTTCTATGTCTGTTTTTGAAGATAATTCTTTAATACTTTTCTGAGAGGCTTTCTCTATTTCAGAAGATAAATCAGAATCCATTTCTGATAATGCCTCCCCCACTTCGTTATTTAATCCATTATATTTATCTAAAATAGCATTAAATAAAGACTTTTTAATTAAAAATAATTTAAAAGGTTTCCCTATTTTGGAAGTTATAAAAGTCAAAACATCTACTGCTTGGATATTCTCTGGGTCAACAATACCAACTTCTAAAACATTATCAACAACACCAATGGGAGCAAATTGATAAACTTGAGCAGAATCAACGGGTATCAACTCTAGAATACTAGAATCAATACTACCAGCATCTATATCTCTGGTAGGTATATTAAAAATTCTAGATTTAATTTCCAAAATCTTTCCTTCATCTACACCGAAATCAAGCAATGTCTGATCGACACTGCCTCCGTATTTCTCTTCTGCGACCTTATAGATTTCAGAAATTTGACCTTCTTCTATAAGACCTCTTTTTACTAATTCTTCTAATAATATCATATTAATTTATCCCAACCTCTTTATTATTGATAGTTGCAGGTTCTTTAGTTTCAGAAACTGGAATAAAAGGGTTTGGTCGCCCTGGAGTAACACTCTCTAATTCAACATTGTTATCTTTGAGTGATTTAAAAGATTGACTCTCAAAAAAAGATTTATCAATAGTTATACTCTTGAGTGAAGATAATGATGAAATGAAAGATAAATCTTTTGCAATCTGTGAATCTGTAATTGAACCTGCGCTAACATCAGACAAAGAAGAATCTAAAGAAGAACTTGCCGCCTCAATCGATCCTCTATTATAAAAATAAAGAAAAGACAAACCTATAATAATAAATAGTGAGATAAAAAAAAGAAAATTTTTATATGTGTTAGTTTTCATATTTTATTTAAGCCAATAAGTTTCTACTTCTATATTAAATTCGCGACTTCCTGTATTTGATATTATAGCATTATTTTTGTCCTTAGTTGTAACAGTAGAAAATGATACCTTTTTAACATCAACAAGACGGAGATTTGTTTCAAGATCCTTCATGAAAGAAACAAAAGATTCATAACTACCCTCTGTTGTAAATTGTATAGGGAAAACACCATAAGAAGAATTTTCTTCACCCTCTGTAGGTATAACATTTACAAGCTGACTATTTGCTTTATTCCCTGACTGTAATGAATCTCTTGAGTCAAACATAATATTCTTCACTGACATATTCTGAGAATTAGCTAATCTTTCAACTTCTAAGATAAACTTAATATTGTTCACTGTATTGGGTAAAAATTTATCTAAACGCTCCTTATCTGCTTTAGAAATTGATTTATATGAAGAAATAAGATTATCTCTTGTTTGTTGTAAATTCGTAGAATCTTTAAAAGCAGTATTGTAAATACTTACATCGTTTTTCAATGTATTTATCTCTTTGTATGTTGGACTGATAAATAAAAAGAATAAAGCTCCAGAAATTATTATTAGAATTGTTGGAAAAATTAATTTCATATAATATTATTGATTTTCATTATTAATAGAAACCGACGAGCTATTAATAGGAGCAGAAGCTGAAACACTGTTACCATAAGAAAGAAGACTAGGATCAACAGTAAACTCTAAATCAAAAGACACGGTATTGTTAACATTGTTAATATTTGAAAAAACAACATTTTTAAAATAACGCCCTTTTGAACCATCAAAAACATTTGCCTGAAGAGCGATAGAATGAAGATCTTTTGCTATACCTGAAATCTTTACAACAAAACCACCGGATGTCTTCTCATGACTAAAATCTGTGTACCAAATAGATGGAATTGTTAAATCCCCTAAAAGCCCCAACATTGGAGAAAGGACAATGTGATCATTTAAAATTTCTTTTGATGATGTAACTCTTTTATTAAAAAGCTCGAGCTCATTAATGGTATTTTCATCAAAACTATTTTTAATCTTCTCTAGATTTGAAGAAAGTGTTGCCTTTTGCTTTGTAAGATAGATATTATAAAAATACAAAGCCCCAGAAATTAAAATAGAAATTATAAAAAAAGTAACTGAGAATCTCAAGAATGGATTTCTCTGTTTTCTGTCGGGACGAATATTACTTATCGAGCTATCGATAGGTTTCTTTGGTATAAAAGAAGTTTGAAATGAATTTTCCATAATATATTATGATAATTGTCTTAAGGCTAAACCTATAGCTACTGAAAATTCTGGACCACTAGCTTTCAACACAGGTTCTAAAAATGCTGGGGCTTCTACTTTTGCAAAAGGATCACTATGAATTACTTGAGTATTGAAATTATAATTTGAATACTCTAACAAACCTTTAAGAAGCGAACCTCCACCTGAAAGCACAATCTTGCTGATGTTTTTATTATACTTCTTTTCAAAAGCAAGCACAACATTATTTGTTTCAGAAAAAATATAATCTATAGACAAGCGAGCAATATCAGAAACTTCTTTATTACTTTCTTCCATGAGTCCACAAGATCTTTTTAATCTCTCGGCTTCTTCGAAAGATACACCAAGAGAAGCTGAGATATTATTACTTATATCTTGAGAACCACGATTCACAACATGGAAAAATCTAACTATACCAGACTCTACGATTGAGAGCTTGGTTTTCGAAGCTCCGAAATCCATTAACAAGACAGGGGCAACATCATGAGAGAAAGAGGAGCGAATACTACTAAAAATTTCTAATTCAAATGAATCTGATTTTATGTTCGCCTTTTTTAAAATATCCTGATACTTGATTAGGGTTTCATTATGAATAGCAACAACAAGAATCTCAACTTTAGATTCTGGATTTTTAACAACTGAGTGTGATGTATCATCTTCAAAAGATTCTGCCTCTCTAGGAATAACAAACCAATCCATAGTAACTTCATCAATAGAGATAGGTATGTACTTACGAGCTTCCATCGGAACAATCTTTTTCAATTCTTCTTCTGAAAGAGAAGCTGGTAGTGATATTGTGAAAATAAGACTAGAACTAGTAGGTATAGACATCTGTCCATACTTAGTAGTGACATTTGATTCTTTCATGGTATCAAGGAGAGCCTTTACTATATCGTCTGAGGGTAGATTTGTGGACTTCCCTACCTCTACTTTTGAGTAAGGGCCAAGAGAAAGAGCCCCGTAAGTTTCTAATACGGCTTGACCTTTTCTCTTTTTCAATTGGACAACTTTAATAGAAGAAGATCCAATATCAATACCGATAACACTATCTGAGGTATTAGAAGAGCCAAAAAGATTTGCTAATCCAGACTGTATTATTTGCTTTAATGAATTATCCATAATTTACTTTTTTATTATAACATATAATAGTAAAATAAATATATGGAAACTTTTAAAAAGGCAATTCGTGGTGTTGATAAGTTCATTATTAATATTCTATTCCCTACATACTGCATAGGTTGTAAAAAGAAAGATGAAATCATATGTGATAATTGCATCTCATTAGTAAAAAATACAGAAAGAGAAACCATAGATAATGTGTATGCCATGTTTGACTATCAGAATAATTTAATCAAAAAAATTATTTGGGATTTAAAATATCATAAAAAAATAATATTGGGGAAAAGACTGGGAAATATTCTTTATGACAATTTTATAGAAGAAATATCTGATCTTAAATTATATACAAAAGGATCCCCTATTATAGTAATACCAGTCCCAATATCTATAAATAAAAATAAAATAAGAGGTTTTAACCAAGCCGAAGAAATAGCATCGGGATTCTGCCAGAGAGATAAAGAAAAAAATCTTAAAATAAAAAAAGATATAATAGTAAAAATAAAAGATACAATACCTCAGGCTAAAATCACAAATAGAGACAAAAGATTAAAAAACATGAAAGATGTTTTTAGTATTAAAAATACAAAAGATATAAAAGATAAAACCATTATCATAATAGACGATGTAACAACAACAGGAGCAACTATAAGTGAAATAATAAAAATTCTAAAGAAAAATGGTGCTAAAAAAGTAATCGGGATAGCAATAGCACACTAAAGAATAAAAAAAGCCAACTATTTATATAGCTGGCTTAATTATTTTCTTTTGACTTTTGATTATCTTTTGATAACAGAAGTCGTCGCATAAGGAATAGCATTGAGAAATTCCTTGCTCATCAGACCCCCTGTCTCGAAATCAATACCATAAGTCTTTTTTTCTATGCGAACCAAAGAGTTCTCAAGATTTTTTATTAAATTTTTTGTTCTTAAAAGCAAAGAATTCTTTTCCTCTTTGTTAAGAGTATCATTCTGCTCTTCTACTAACGATAATGGGGTATGAGTGTCATTCGTACCATTATCATCACTCTGAGACCCTCCTTCTAGGAAGACTACACTTTCTTTTGCTTTTGCTAATTTTTGCAAAATTAGAGTCTTAAAATGCTCAAGCTCTTCTTCTGTAAAATAAACTTTTTTTTCCATGTCAAAAAATTTTAAAAAGTTAGTACTAAATTAATTTAAAATTTGAATTCACTTACTATTATACACATAAATGATTAATTGTCAAGAGGTATGGTGCTAAATTCAGCAAGTACGAGAAACACTTCTCCTAAAACTTAAGATACTTCCCTAGTTATGTTATACTAGCAAGTATAAAAGTTAATTATATATAAAATGAATAGAAAATATTTAATCGTAAATACAGGTAGTGCATCTAAGAAATATGCTTTTTATAATGAAACAGAAAGAGTTTACACAGCTCATTTTGAATTTGAAAATGGAAAGCCAATTGTAACTGAATTCTTTAAAGATGAAAAAAGAAAGAAATCCATAACAAAGACTCAGTTCATAAAAGCTATAGGAGTTATCATAGACTCTCTTATAGAAAAGAAAATTATAAATTCAAAAGAAGACATTGACTGTGCTGGTGTTAGAATTGTAGCCCCTGGAGAATACTTTTTGAAAAATAAAATTATAGATAAAGAATATCTAAAAATGACAGACTTAGCACTACAAAAAGTTCCACTTCACCTAGGACCAGCTTTAGAAGAAATTAAGAATATCAAAACATTCTTCAATCCCAACAAACCAATCTTCGGAATTTCTGATAGCGCCTTCCACGCAACAATTCCAGAATATGCTAGATTCTATGCAATACCTATAAAAGACAGTAGGAAGATCGGTCTTTATCAATATGGATACCACGGTATATCTATCCAGTCTGTTGTATCTAGAGCTAAAAAAATTCTAGGAAAGCTACCAAATAAGGTTATAGTCTGCCACTTAGGAGGAGGTGCTAGCGTTACTGCTGTCTTAAATGGTGAAAGTGTAAACACATCCATGGGGTTCACTCCGCTTGAAGGACTGGTGATGGCCACAAGAGTTGGAGATATTGACCCTGGAGCTGTACTTTTCCTATCTGAAAAACTCAAGAAAACAAATAAAGAGCTAGAACATTATTTCAATAATAAATGTGGCCTCCTTGGAATCTCTGGAAAGAGTGACGATTTAAGAAAATTAATTGAGCATGAAAAGGAAGGGCATCAAGATTCTACATTAGCCCTAGAAGTCTATACAAACAAAATAAAACAATACATAGGAAGAATGTCTGCAGTCTTAGGTGGGGTGGATTTGATAATCTTAGCTGGAACAGTAGGAGAAAGATCCCCTATCATAAGAGAGAGAATTTGTAAAAACCTAGAATACTTAGGAATCGAAATAGACAAAAAGATAAATAATAAAAACTGTGGGGAAGAAACTCTTATAAATAAATCTGATTCTAAATGTAAAGTCTTAATAGTTAAAACTGATGAAATGGAAGAGATGGCAAAGACAACTCTCAGTTTGTTAAAATAAATTATAAATTAAAACACTCAAGGACGCTTGAGTGTTTTAATTTATTTAAATTCTTATTTGAAATTAACTTGCTAAAGCCAACTCAACTAGAATAAATAAAATCCAAAAAACAAATAAAATAAAACTTTCTTTCCTAGTTAGAGTTTTACCAGACTTCATAAAATAAAATAATAAAAATGAAGCCACAACCATAAATACACCTGTGACATATATTATTTTTATTGGAAAATAAAATGGACTAATAAGAGCAAGAATACCGACAACTATCGTAGCATCCGCCAAGACAGTACCTAGTAAGTCCCCTATTGCTAAAGAATCATCATCTCTTTTTACAGATTTAATTGAAAACAATAATTCTGGAATAACAGAACCCAATCCAAGAATAAAAATTCCTATAATAATGGGAGAAACCCCAATATTAATAGCCAAACTAGATGCCGATGTGACAATAAAATGTGAACCGATAATTAAAATTGACATACTAAGAAATAGAAGAAAAATATATTTCCTTCTATCATTTTTAGATACACTCTCCACCTTTGGTTCATCATTATTTCTAAAAGCAAAATAATAAAAAATCAATCCTATTATTAATAACGAAAACCCCTCAATTCTTGAATAGTATCCATCCATACCTAAAATTATGGGAACTAACAAAACAAAAGGATATATTATATTATTCTTTAAAATTTTACTTTCAACTTTAATATTTTTCTTTGTTATAAAAATAATAAGAGCAAAAACAAGAGTTAGATCAGCAACATTTGACCCAAATAAAGTCCCCAATCCAATAGACGGGACACCCTCGATCGCTGAATTTATCGAAATAAGTGTTTCTGGGAGAATTGAAATCACCGCAACGATAATGAAACCCACAACATATTTAGATATCTTAAAACTTTCAGCAACTTTGACCGCAAATTTTGTGGACATTGTAGCTCCTTTTATTAATAAAAATAATGAAACTATTAAAATAAATAAATTAAATATCATATACATATGAATATAACATATTTATAATTTTTCATTAAAAACTTAATAAGAATGAGTATATATAATGGGGATGAGAGTGTTATTCTCCGATACCACGAAATCATTTTTGTATTTGCGGATGGGGTGGGATCATGAGTACATTTTTCGAATCTTACAGATTCTGTACACCTTTCACATATTTTTAAATATTAATTTAAAAATATAAGTTCAAGATCTTCGAATCCCACACGTAAATGAAGCAGTTCATTTACTCCCATCCGTAAACAAAAATGGCTCGACCTTAGGTCGAGCTCATTTTTGTATTTGCGGATGGGGTGGGATTCGAACCCACGGTTCTTTTTACAGAACGGCGGTTTAGTAAACCGCTGCCTTAAGCCTCTCGGCCACCCATCCAATTTTTTTTATATTAGCATATTTATATATAAATAAAAACTTAATTAAATCCATCAAATATGCTAATGTGTATAGAGTAAAGGAGCTGTGGGAGAGTGGTTTAATCTACCTCTTTGCTAAAGAGGCGGGGAGTAATTTCCCCCGCTGGTTCGAATCCAGCCAGCTCCGCATTGAAAAACTAAAATGTTTTTAAAGATAATTACAAATATGTAAAATAAAATCCTTCCAAACGAAATGGAAAGATTTTAATAATTTCTAACTTTTTTTAAACAACAATACCATCACACAGAATCTTTAGAGCTGCTTTATAAGCCGGTCCATCACAGAAAATTTTCATATTATCCTGATGAATCTTAGGATCTACACCCTCAGGAACAACAAGTGGATCTGAAATCCAAATTATTTTTCCACAGTCAATTTCTTCTTCTACAAAGTGAATTGTAGAAGCGGTAGTTTTCTCTCCAGCTTCAATAGCCTTAACATTCAAGATGGGACGATACCCAAGTAACGGTTTAGTTATTTCTAACATAAAACCTGCAAGCATTATTATATCCGGCTCAAAAGGCCGAATAAATTCAAAAAGATGAGAGAAATAACCTTCCCTTATAGATAAAGGCATATCTCTAAGCTTTCCATCATAACCTTCATCTTCGCAATATTTTTTGGTATTGAATTGAATGAAGTTAAGACCTTTGCTTCTAAAAAATTCCTCTCCTTTAGTCCCCTTTTTATTGGAAACCCCACAAACTATTTCATAATTAACCCCAAAATAAGGGTCATTTTCTGAAAGATATTGAAGAGCACTTGCTCCACCTGAGAAAAGAACAGCTACTTTTAGTTTATTCATATAATATATATTTTAAATTATTTAAAACCATATTACTTAAAATTGCACAAAAAAGCAAGTAATGCCACACTTTTGATAAAAAGTAAATGCTTGATTCGTTTCTTTAATTATGATAATATTTAGAGAATCTAATTATTAAAAAAACTTATGAAAAAAATAAAAACACAAAATACAGAAGATATTGATACTGTTTTGATGATGTTTCGTCATAAAATGACTGACTTGTTTCAGAATGAAGCAAAAAGGTCCGGATACTCTATGACACACTTCGATGTTTTAATTTACATCGCAGAGAAAGGTTCTGTAACGATGAAAAATATTGCGAACTGGCTTCATATGACTCCCCCATCTGCAAGCTCTCTTATAGAGAAGCTTGTAGAGAAAAAATTAGTAAGTAGAGTCTTATCTGACAAAGACAGAAGGACAATACATATAACATTAGGAGGAGAAGCGCACAAACTTTTCAAATCATTACATGAAAAAAAGATAATGATTTTTAAAAAAATGTTTGCCAAATTAAATAACAAAGAAAAAGAAGACTTAGTCCGTATTCTTAATAAATGCATTTCTTAACAAAATATATGAAAAATAAAATTTTAAAACTTTTATCAAAACCTAAAATAATAATCCCTGTTTTCACTATTATCAGTATAGTAATAGTAATTTTTGGTTATAATTTTGTAGGTAAAGCACCAAAAATAAATATCAATAATGATAATATTTATTCAAATAATATAAATTCAAAAATAGACCTCTCTTTCCCTAAAGGTGGAAGAGTAGAATCTATATTAGTAAAAGTGGGTCAAGAGGTCCATAAAGGAGATATACTCGCAAAGCTTTCCGCTCCTGACTCTGAAGGACTTATAAGTCAGACAAAAGGAGCTCTTGAACTTGCAGAAGCACAGTATTCTTCCCTTAACTCACAATATGCCAGCGCAAAGAAACAACAAGATCTGATAGTAAGTAATGCTTATCAAACATTCCTTAGCTCAGGATTAGAGGCGACCCCAAGCAAACAAAGTTCAAATGCTCCAATAATTTCTGGGTCTTACACATGTACAAAAGAAGGAACTTACACACTAAACCCTTATGCCTCTGGTGATAGTAATTCGGGGTATTCATTCGAATATTCTGGATTAGAAAAAGGAACATCTTCTGTGAAGCATGACAGTCCTATCCCCTTTGGAGATTGTGGTCTCCAAATAAAATGGATTAAAACAGATTATTTTGACGACAGTATTGACTGGACTATACAAATTCCAAATACTAAAAGCTCATCATATATAGCTAATAAAAATGCTTACGAATTAGCAAAAGCCAACAGGGAAAAAGTTTTAGCTGATTTAGCTAACACAATAGGACAAGGAGAAGGAAGCTCTAGTGTGGCAAAGGCACAAGTAGAAGCAGCTAAAGGTGCTTACGAATCTGCATTAGGTGCATATCAAAATAATCTAATTATTGCACCAGTAGATGGAATTGTGTCTTCAATAGATAACAATCTAAAAGTCGGTCAATCGGTACAAGCGACAAAACCAGTTATTAATATAAATACAAAATAAATATGGAAAAACCTAAAGAAAGTATATTTAAAAAGAAGTGGGTTCAAAGTTTAACAGGAATAATAATTCTAACATTAGCTTCATCTGGTATCTTATTTTACAAATCAATTTCATCATATGTAAATATAGAAAATGGAAGTATCGAAGCACCAATTATAATAATTGGACCAGAAGCTTATGGAATACTAGATGAAGTGTATGTTAAAGCTGGAGACACCGTAGTAAAAGGACAACCTCTAGCCCATATAGGAGCAGAAATTTTAACTTCAAAAATAGATGGTCTTATTATAAATGTTAACAACACGCCAGGACAACTTTTCGCACCAACCCAAGCTGTAATCAAAATGATAAACCCAAATGAATTAAGATTAGTTGGTACAATAAAAGAAGACGCTGGTTTTTCTAAAATAAAAATTGGTAACCCTGCAACATTTACCCTTGATGCATTCAAAGGTGAAAAATTTACAGGACTAGTAGATGAGATAAGTGAAACTTCAAAAGATTCAAGTATTGTTTTCTCAATTTCAGACAAAAGAGAAGTGAAAGATTTCACAATTAAAATAAAATACGATACTAATCTAAATGAAAAATTTAAAAACGGAATGTCGGCTAAAATAAAAGTTTTCTATAAATAAATATGGAAGAAAAGCAGAACAAACTGCGATGGTGGATTCTTATAACTGTAATAATAGGAACATTTCTAGTGGCCCTAGATCAAACAATAGTAAACCTTGCTCTTCCAGAAATAATTACAGATTTTAGTATTACAGTTAAATCAGCTGGTTGGATAGCTACCGCATACATCCTAGCAAATGCCGTCTTTGTACCTGTCTGGGGTAAACTAGGTGACACAATAGGAAGAAAGAAAGTTTATGTATTAGGTTTTAGTATATTCATTATTGGTTCAGTATTAGCTGGTCTCGCTTGGAATCTAAAATCAATGATAGTCTTTCGTGTTATCCAAGCATTAGCGGGATCAGCTGACTATCCTACGGCTATGGCCATAATTGCTGTGACTTTCAAAGAAGGAAGAGAGAGAGCTCAAGCATTAGGTATATGGTCAGCATCATTCGCTGCATCATCTGTCCTTGGACCTCTTATCGGTGGACCACTTATAGATAGTTTTGGATGGAGGTCTGTCTTCTTTATCAACTTACCTATTGGAATTCTAGGAATTTTAATGGCAGTAAGATTCATTAATGAATCAAGATCGGAAACAAAATCAAAATCATTCGACTGGTGGGGAGCAATAACTCTTGGGATAATGCTATCTTCTCTAGTCCTTGTTCTTGATAAAGGATTCGACTGGGGATGGCTTTCAACAAATAGCTTAGCTTGTTATGGAACAATAATAACCTTCTTCTCTATTTTTATAAAAGTAGAAAAGAAGGTAAAAGAGCCTATTGTTGATTTAAATTTCTTTAAAATTCCAGCTTTCGTAAATGTACTATCGAACAACTTCATCGTCTTCATGGGAATGATGGGTTCAATATTCTTAATACCAATATTTACTCAAACATTTCTAGGATACAATGCAACAGAGGCAGGATACTTATTTATGCCAATGGCTTTCTGTATGATAACTTCTGCCTTTATTGGTGGAACATTCGCTGGGAAAATAAAAGCAAAATATATAATCTTTGGAAGTACCATAGTAGCTGCTTTTGGATTATTCCTCTTATCTTTTATAGATCCAAAATCAGGAGCATTGTCTATTATAATCCCTCTTTGCGTAATGGCACTTGGAATGGGGTTCGGTATGGCTCAAAGAACAAACATCATAGCTTCGGTTGTTAAACCAACAGAAATAGGTATAGCCTCTTCAGTTCTAGCCCTTTCTCGAAGCATCGCAGGAGCTTTCGGGATCGCACTATTTGGAACAATTCTTAATAATAGAATCGAACATAATGTTTTACAAATAAACAACTTTAGTCATTTATTTAGCAATAGTGCCATAGAGATGCAAAGATATGTAGCTCTTATTATTATGAAGGCACAAGTTAGCTCTTATAGCTACGTATTTATAATATCTAGTATTGTTGTCGGATTAGGAGCATTTACAATATTAACCCTTAAAATCAAAAATGAGAGGACAGATATAAAAGTCCATGTTGAAGGATAAATATTCTTGCCTATATTTTTCTTCATATGATATAATACTTATATATGAAGAAAATACTTATAATAGAAGATGATAGTTTCCTACAAGGACTCGAATCAAATAAACTTAAAAAAGATGGATACGAAGTTGTAACAGCTTCTTCTGGGGAAGAAGGCATGCAGAAAATAAATGAACCAGGATTAGAATTTATTCTTCTTGACTTAGTTCTCCCTAATTTTGATGGTTTTGATATTTTAAAGAAAATAAGAGAAACAGAATCAATTAAAAATCTACCTGTTATTGTGTTCTCAAACCTTTCAGAAGATAAAGATATAAAGAAAGCTAATGAGCTCGGAGCAACTGACTTCATGGTCAAATCCAACTTTACTCTTGATGAACTTACAGAGAGAATAGGTAAAGCCTTAACCAAATAAACAAATTCAAAGAAAAATCTCGCTTAAGCGAGATTTTTCTTTGTGGTATAATCCATACAATCATGAATCTAAATGATAAAATAGAAAATCATTTCAGAATAGACGAAAGACAAAAAAAAGCTTTGGGGAAACTTGGAGTTCTTACTGTTCGAGATTTACTTTACTACTTCCCTTCTAGATACAGTGATATGAGTGAAATAAGATATATAAATAGTTTACAAGATGGAGAAAGTGTAACAATCCTTGGTAAAATCTCAAATCTTCAAACAAAGAAAAGTTTCAAAAGTAAAATCCCTAGGGGACAAGCTCTGATAACTGATATTACTGGTTCTATAAACATAGTCTGGTTCCACCAACCATATCTAGCAAAAATGATGAAAGATAGTAGTACTGTCAGAGTAACAGGGAAAGTATCATCAAGTAAAACTTATGGTCTTACAATTACAAACCCAGAAATTACCAAAGATGATATCTTACCAATAGACCTGCACGACTCTTTATTTAACAAAAAACAAAATGAAGAAAATCAAAGTTTTCAATTTGGATACCCTGTATATAGTGAATCACAAGGTATAACTTCTAAATGGATTTATCATGCTATACAAAAAGTCCTAAAGCATGATTGTGTAAAAAATATAATAGATTATTTACCAAAAGAAATAGTAGAGAAATACAAATTACCAGGACTTCACACCTCCCTAATATGGATTCATAATCCACAAAAGAAAGAGCACTCAGAAATTGCAAGAAAAAGATTTGCTTTTGAAGAAGTTTTCTTCATCCAACTTGCTCGTCAACAAGAAAGGAAAAAATATGAAAAACTTTTTTCATATAAATTAAAAATTCCAGATAAAGATATAAAAGATTTTATTTCTCGTTTTCCATTTACCCCGACAAATGCACAAAATAAAGCAATAGAAACTATTTTGGAAGATTTCCAAAAAGATAAACCTATGTCTCGTCTTATCGAGGGAGATGTCGGAAGTGGAAAAACTTTCATCGCAGCGACTGTCGCTTATGCGGTTATTAAGAATCGTCCTGTCGGACAAAATTTCGGCAATATTCAAGTCGCATACATGGCTCCTACTGAGGTACTCGCTGTGCAACTTTATGAAAGCTTTGTGAAATATTTTGACCATACTGGTATCTCTATTGGCCTTATGACTTCTTCTGGTTGTCGTAAATTCCCAAGTAAAAGTGCAAGTTGGGAAAATGGTAAACAAATACGGACTTGGACAAATATTTCTAGAAATCAACTTCTAAAATGGATTAAAAATGGCGAGATTCCAATAGTTATCGGGACTCATTCTCTTATCTCCAAGTCAGTAGAATTTGAAGATTTAGGGTTAGTAATAATAGATGAACAGCATCGCTTTGGTACTAACCAAAGAATGAAATTAGCGAAAAAGGAAGGTCACTCTCCTCACTATCTTTCGATGACTGCTACTCCTATACCTCGAACCCTTGCTCTGACTATATATGGAGACTTAGATTTATCTATCATTGATGAAATGCCAGTAGGTAGAAAAAAGGTTATAACAGAAATTGTCAGCGAGAATAAAAGAGAGAAAGCTTATGAAGAAATTAAAAAACAACTAGAAGAAGGTAGACAACTTTATGTAATTTGCCCGAAGATAGCAGATGGGGATGATGAAGAAAAAATAAAGCTTGATGTGAAATCAGTTACAACAGAAGCAAAACGATTAAAAAAAGACATTTTCCCTAATTACAATATTGAGATAATGCATAGCAAGATGACGAAAGAAAAGAAAGAGAAAGTGATGAAAGATTTCTCGGAACACAAAATAGATATTCTTGTTTCTACTTCTGTAATTGAAGTCGGTGTGAATGTTCCTAACGCAACTTCTATAATCATTGAGGGGGCAGAAAGATTTGGACTTGCTCAGCTTCACCAACTTCGTGGAAGAGTTATTCGCTCCAATCACCAATCATATTGTTATTTATTTGCAGACGCAAAAACAGACAAAACAATGGATAGATTAAAAGCTCTCACTAAAGCTGCGAATGGTTTCGAACTCGCCGAGCTTGATTTGTCTTTACGCGGAGCAGGACTTCTAGGAGGAGAAAAACAATGGGGCATAACTGATGTAGGGATGGAAGCTTTAAAGAATTTAAAAATGGTAGAAGCTGCCCGCAACGAAGCAATTTCATTAATAGAAAAAGATGAAGATTTAACCTCTCTCCCCTTTCTTTCTCAAACTCTAATTGCCAAGAATCTAAAATTGCATTTTGAATAAAAAAAATACCCTCATTTGTATTTAACAAAGAGGGTATCACAATATTCGCCGGTAATGAGCTATGATTCTTTGGTAATTTTTTCTTTAGCCATTTTTATTCCAAACCCGACAAACATTGTCAGGAAATAAATAATAGCTACGCCAATGAAAGGAAAACCACTGTGTCTTCCAATTTCACCAATCATTCCCTTAATGCAGATAACAATGAGAGCATCAGCAAAAGGAAAAACAAATGCATACATTGAGATAATCCCCATAATAGGAAGATCTTCGAATCCGGCCGGTATAGCCACTTGGTACAAAGTCGTGGGAATGATCATTAATATCATTCCTAGGCAAAAGGTAAAATTTGTAATTCCATCATCACCAACTAAAAAATAGCGACAAATGGAAAATCCTAAAATAGGAAAACAAAGCATTCCAATGTAACTAAAAATTTTGTGAACATTTTCCATGATTCAATTATTATAAGTGAATAAATAAATTAATTTTTTAAACCACATTTTAAAAGAAGCTTAAAAAATTAATCTATTTAGACAAGTATCAAAGGACTGATATCACTTAACTTCCCCTACATCATATCATATTTATAGTTATTTGTCAATACCAGTTGAGGTAGATTCAACATTGAAGTGCAACACTTTCATTAAACACTTCTAATAATATCTTTTATTAAAATCTCTTTCTGGAACCTTAATTTCCAAAAATCTAAAATTGCATTTTGAATAAAAATAATATACTATTACTTTAGTATTAAATAACCAACATATCCGTCTTTAGCTGTCTTGGCTAGGCGAAAAGTATTATGATATAGTAGTTATATAGTTTATAAACCAACATATCCGTCCTTAGCTCAGTTGGTTAGAGCACAGAGCTTATACCTCTGGGGTCCTAGGTTCGAATCCTAGAGGACGGACAATTTAAAATCCCCCAGATAGAGGTTGAACCTCTATCTGGGGGATTTTTGTAATTTTAATTTTTTAAATCTTTATACCCTCTTTAACCTTTGGTATTATTCCATTCGCAATTATAAGGTCGTTGTATTCTTTCTGTTCGAGAGTTTCTACTTCTATAAGCTTATTAGCAATTGATTCCAATACATTCTTTTTTTCTGAAAGTATTTTCTTTGCTTTAGCAAAAGCTTCGTTCATGATTTTTGAAACTTCATCGTCTATAAGAGCATTTGTCTTCTCTCCATATTCTCTATCCTCAACACCTCTTCCAAACATTGTCCTACCTCCATCACTCTCAAGAGCAACAGGACCGATAATATCACTCATCCCCCACCTTGTAACCATAGCCCTTGCTAAGCTTGTTGCTACCTGTAAATCATTTGATGGACCAGTAGTAATATCTCCGAAAATCATTTCTTCTGCGACATAACCACCGAGAGACATTGCGATATCATCGAGAAACTCTTTCTTACTTTGTAATTTCTTTTCTTCAAGGGGAAGCTTTAATGTATAACCACCTGCATGACCACGAGAAACTATTGAAACCTTATGAACAGGGTCTGCATAAGGAAGAACGGAAGAAACAAGAGCATGTCCAGCTTCATGATAAGCAGTAATCTCCTTTTCTTTCTTTGAAAGTAAGTGACTCTTTCTTTCTGGACCCATCATTACTTTTTCTATGGAACGTATAAAATCATATTGTGCAACCTTTTTCCTGTCTTCTCTTGCGGCAAGAATCGCACCTTCATTCATAAGAGAATAAAGATCAGCACCAGAAAATCCTGGAGTTCTCTCTGCAATAATTTTCAAATCAACATCCTCTGCGAAAGGTTTCTTCCTTGCATGAATATTTAAAATCTCTAACCGATCCTCTCTATCTGGTAAATCAAGTAACACCCTTCTATCAAACCTTCCAGGGCGAAGAAGTGCGGGATCAAGTACATCGGAACGATTTGTTGCTGCCATAACTATAACTTTTTCATTTGGTTCAAAACCATCCATTTCTACAAGTATCTGGTTTAATGTCTGTTCTCTCTCATCATTACCTCCTCCGACACCAGTACCACGAACACGACCAACTGCATCTATTTCATCAATAAATATAATGGCTGGAGCAGCTTTCTTTGCCATTTTAAATAAATCACGGACACGAGATGCTCCAACGCCGACAAACATTTCTACGAATTCAGAACCAGACAGGTGAAAGAATGGAACAGATGCTTCTCCAGCAACAGCACGCGCAAGTAAGGTCTTACCTGTACCTGGAGCTCCAGTAAGAATAACTCCTTTAGGAATTCTAGCTCCAATATCTAGAAACTTTTTAGGATTTTTTAAAAAATCTACAATCTCTTTTAATTCTTCTTTAGCTTCTTTTGCACCTGCGACATCTTTAAAAGTTACACGATTATTTTTATCATTAGGATCTGTAATCCTAGCTTTTGATTGACCAAAAGTAAAAGCTTGAACGCCTTGACCTTTCACCTGACGAGTAAGCATCCAAATAAAGAAAACTATCATTATGACAGGTAAAAGAAATGGAAGAATTGTAATTAACCAATAAGTAAAACCTGATTTATTTTTGATCTGAATTGAAGCTCCAGCTAATTTATCAGAAGTTACACCATAATTATATAAAGTTTCAGAAAGAGAGCTTTCTGTCTCTTTTTGGGCTTTACCCTTTGTCCCATCTTTAAATGAAACATTTACATCACTACCATCAACCTCTATCTTCTGAATTGACCCACCCATTACTCCTTGTGCAACATCTGAAATTGTAAGTTGCTTCACATCTACATTATTCTGAGAGAGGAAAGAATACATAACAGCAATACCCATAAAAATAAATATGGCGATTGTGATTTGATTTATAATATTTGGTACTTTCTTTTGGTTCCCCTTTTTATTTAGAGGGTTGTTTTGTTGATTATTTTTTAAATTTGGATTTATTTTCATAATACGCATTATACACTAAAACCTAGAAAAATAAATGATAAAATTTTGATATTATTCATAATTACTGATAACATATAATCATGACAGTTTATATAGACAATAGAAAAGCGCATTTTAACTATAGTATTTTAGATACATACGAAGCTGGTATCGAACTTACTGGTTTTGAAGTTAAGTCTATAAAAGGAGGAAGAGGAAACATCAATGGATCTTTCTGTATTGTGCGTGGAGGAGAAGCATTTATAGTGGGAATGGATATACCTCCCTACCAACCTAAAAATACTGATCAGGGATATGATACACTTAGAACTAGAAGACTTTTACTTTCTAAAAAAGAAATTAAAGAATTAGGAGATAAAGATGATATCAAAGGTTTGACTTTAGTACCTCTTTCATTGTATAGTAAAGGGCGTCACATTAAAGTTTCTATTGCCATAGCAAAAGGTAAAAAAGAGTTTGATAAAAGAGAAACAATAAAGAAGCGTGATACCGACAGAGAGATAAGCAGAGAGTATAAAGAAGTTCGTTAACAAATGGGGGTGATTGGTTTCGACAAGAAGAATCATCTTATATATGCATGTAAAGTACTCAGGAATCTTTTTAAACTTCCTGGAAAAGACTAAGTGTAAACAAAGTCGCTAAGGTTGTATCTCCGTATTTCGGAAATCCAGCTCTCGCATTCGCCTAATTTAGGCCAAGTGAGTGTCCTCTTTTTAGACATCCGATATAAAGAGAGGGCAAAATTTATCGGGTTACGATTCTGCAATAGCTTGATGTAGAATCCGACAATTAAAAGCTCGGTGTTTATCTTTTTTGTATGCCCTCTAGGATAAACATTTAAAACCAATGGACATAATAAACATGTAGATTTATCTAAGATTTCTTTTTGCACGCGGGTTCGATTCCCGCCACTTCCACTAGTCGGGGTTTTGAGGTAGTAAAACACTCAAATAACCTTACAGCGCTTGGTATTTCATCGGTTCGATAACCGTCTTTTCTTGAATATGCAAGTTTTTGAGGGAATATGAAATAAAACAAGTCCTGTTTTTCTTTTGTGCTTAGGTTAACCCATATTGAATATGGGCTTTTAAGTAATCCTGTCGCCTTTTCTAATGCGGTTCGGTAAGGAATTTCTAAGTCCAAACTTCCAATAGGATTATTTGACTCAATCTCTTCCATTTCTTTTCCTAATAATTCAATCTCATTTTCATAACTACTTCTTACATATTCTGATTTAGAATTAAGTATAAGAGAAGTAATGTCTCGTATCTGACTTTCTATTTCAATTTTTCTTCTATCAAGCATAGATTCTGATTTTTTAGAATTCTTAATTTCTTCATCCCATATTCTATCAAACATAGTAGTTATAATTTTTAAAACTTTATCACTTAATTTTGCTTCCTTTAAAAGAACGATGAAACCGTCTTCTATTAAATCTCTTCTTATAACCTTACTATCACTTTCACAAGAATCATTTTGGCAAAAGTAATATGGGTGCTTTTTATTTCTTCCTTTTGACCAAGCAGCCGTTAAGTGTTTACCACAATCAGCACAAACCAAAAGACCTCTTAATGGAAAATCATCTGAAATATCTTTTCTTATATTCTTTCCTAAATCAAATTTTCCTAATCTATTTTGAATTATTTCAAAAGTTTCAAGAGATATTAAACCCTTGTGCTTACCAACCCGACGAGAAACATCCCAAGCAAGACATTCAATATAACCTGCATAAAATGGGTCTTCTAAAATTGCAGTAAATTTATCAATATACCTTTCTGGTTTTTGTTTACTCCAAAAACCTTGTTCTACAAGAAATCTACAAGCATCTATTTTTCTTGGATAAATACCTGAAGCAAACTTTTCTAAGGCTTCTTTTAGTATCTCACCTTCTTTATTAATCATAGGAGTAGGTCCATATTCAGCACTTTTTGTCATCGTATAACCCTTTTTACTTGCAAAGGCCCAGTGTCCTAATTCCAATCTTGATTTCTGTTTTTGAAACACTTGTCTAAGATTTTGTTTTCTATCTAATTCTGCCTTACCTGAAAATATTAACTCTGAATACCAACCCTCATCTGTTCCATCAAATTGATAATTCAAACATTTCAATATTACACCCTTACTCTCAAATTCATACTTTAGTTTAAAATAAAAGAAAACATCTCTAGCGAGTCTTGATAAATCATCAAAAATAACTATAAATTTTTTATTCGGATGACTATCAATATATGAAAGTAAATCTCTCATTGCTGGACGATTCATAAAATCACCTTTCCCTGTAAAACTATCAAAAAATGTTTTTATGTGTGGAACTTTTAAATTTCTTAATTCACTTAAACAACGACCTTCTTGACTTTGTAAGCCAGAACCATTGGTTTCTTGTCGCTTACTTGAGACTCGAGCATAAACAAGACCCTCCCTACCTTCTAGAGATTCCATCTTGTTTAAAATTTTAAATATTGGTTTTGCTTTACTCATCTATTTTTTCAATTGGGTTCTTAATGCAATATTTTATATTTGCTCTAATAATATTTCTTATAAACACCTCTAAGTAGCCTATCTTCTTTTTTATATCTTCATCAGAACTTACATAGTCATCTATTTCAGCTCTGTATTCATCTATTGTCATTATGTCGTGTTTTGATGAATCTGCGAGCCCCATCTCAGCCTTATTTGACCCAATTTGCTCACTATTTTGCAAAGGCATAGTATTATTCATTTTTCATGTAAAAGGTCCTTAAACTGATGATTTTGTCTCGTTTTTCGACCTCCTCGGGCATATTTGTAAGAACTTCTAAGTAATCGACGAGTTGCTTTGTCTCGTTTTTCGCATATTCATCTTTCGGCATTAATTCTTTAAAATTTTTAGCTAAATTCTTTCTTGAAAATTTTTGATGTTTTACTGCCCCAGCTAAATTAATATATGCTCCTACCCCACTATGATTTCCTCCTAACATCTCAAACCTTGCTTTTATACTTCTCATTTTTTTACATTAGGAATAAGCTCTGGTCATAAACAAGAGTTACTCAAATTAAATTTTAATCACTAGCGGAGAGGTAGATAAATTAGTTGCGTCAAACGCAAAATTGCGTCATCTCTCACCTTACTGTAGTCATATTATATCAGTAAAAGAAAAATTAACGGGTTTGCGGTGTTGATAACTTTTGATAATTTTTTGATAATTTTTAAATTTATGCTATTTGTTTACTTTTATTTTAAATTTATATAAAATGATTTTACAACTGAATAGTTTTGTATCAAGAGATGTAGTAGAGATTGGCTCAATGACTACACAGCAACCCTTAGAAATAAGAAGGTGCTAACCAACCAAGATGATAGAAATGTCATCAAGGAAAGATGCAACGGTCGTAACATTTTTCCTCATTATTAGAGGAATTTTTTATTCTTAAATGAGAAATATAGAAGATTATAAAACAACAGGAGAATGGTTTAGAGATGCTCACAATGAAGGATACACAATACCGCTTCCTATGTGCGTAGAAATTAATAAGATACAGAAAGAACTTAATTTAAATTTCTCAGAAGTTTTTCTATTACTACTTAAGGAAAAAGTTATTATAAAGATTAATAATAATTTTGTTTATGATATGAAAGGATATAGGGCTATTAGCAAAAAAGAGTTTTAGATGTATAATTAAAGGACAATTTAATAGAAGACCTAACCCCTTAAGTAATTAAGGATATGGTCGCCAGTCGAGTAACGCATAAAGAACCCATCACAGGGTTGCGTTACTCGCCGTATTGGGAAACTGATACGAGAGGCTACGGTCTCTACCTGTGGTGGGCTTTTTGTTTCTCCACCACAGAAAAGATTACTATCTAACAAAACAATCTTATGAAAAATAAAATAAAAACTGTTTCCGTTATTCTTGCTTTAGTAGTTTTAATTCCAAACATAGCTCTAGCCTCTTGGTGGAATCCTACAAGTTGGTTTAATAAGAAAATAGATGAAACTCCCAATATTCAAACTTTAGAAAAACAAGTTACTTCTGTCTCAGAAACTACAATTCAAATTAAAAATCCACAAATTAATAAAGAGGAAAAAGTCAAAGAAAGAGTTATCGAAAAACCTGTCATTAAAACTATTACAGTTCAAGACCCAGCCCTTCAAGCTCAGATAAATTCATTAATTACTGAAAATACTTCCTTGAAAGCTCAAGTCGATAAACTTATGCAAGCTAATAAATCTTTAAATGACAACTTGTCATCTTGTGAAGATAAACCAACTTCTACTTTTTCTGCTAATGACCAGTGTGAGTATGCCAAAGAATCTCTTGCTTCTTTTACTAAAAAATATACAGATACTGTTGCTAAAAATAGAGTAGAAAAAGAAAGAATAAAAGAAAATCCTGATGAAGCAGAAGAACGTTTAAAAGCTATTTACAAACGTTCGGGATTAATTGCAATGCTTAGTAGTTTTGATAGTTATTCAAGACAAGAAGCCAGTGCTCTTATTAAAGGGGTTGATTCAGCAAAATCAGCTATTGCTTTATATTGTAAATAAAATTTTATGAAAAAATTCTTAAAAGAAAATTGGTTTAAAATTATCATTATTATATTAACAATAATGATAATACTTAGTTTATTTAGAATGGAAGATGAGTTAAGAATGATTCATCAGTACACATTTGAGACATCAGTTTTGTAGAAAAAATCAGAAAATAAGGACATTTATCACTATGGTAAATGTCCTTATTTTATATAGATATTATATTATTCCCAAAGTGCACAAAAAGTACCCTTAAAGTGTAAGAAAAGTAATAGAAAAAATTTAATGTTATTTATTTTCTAAACAATCTATCCACTTTTGAAGATGCTTTGAATCGTTTACCATAGAAGTACTATATTTTATTTTAGAATCCTTTAAATCTTGAATTAAAAATTCCAATGTATTATCTTTTATAAATTCAAATTCTCTTTTTTTATTATTTAAATAATGTTCGAGGCTGTGCTGTTTGGCTGCAGAAGTTGACGTTTCACCTTTTCTTGTACCATTTTTTGACTTAACAATATATGTTTGAGTCTCAGTAAACTGACCAAGATTTTCACATTTAACACAAGAACAAATTTCTTTTTTAAATTCAGGATCTTTAGAGCCTTTTAACCAATTTGAATTAGTTGATAATATTCTACCAAAATCTTCAGCTGCTAATCTCTTATGAAGAGGGTAAAAATAATATTTAGCCTTTGGTAATCCACCACCAACGGGAACAACTTTTCTTGATTCTCCATATTCCATCCCATGACAAACACTTTTTAATCCTCCTTCTATTTTAGTAAGTAGTACTGAAAAATAACCCCCATATAAATTAATAACTGATTTATCTTTTTGTGATAACTTAATAACAAAATCTTTAAAACTATCTAATAACTCCTTACTCACATCAGTCTCATCAAAATCATCAATCCACAAAAAAATAGTTTTATTTGATAATCCACCATATACTTCAATCAATTTTTCCTTAAAGAGAGTGTCTATTAACAAATTTTTAGTTATTACAATTTCTGTTATTATCAAAGATTCTTTTCCTGCATAAATTTCTAAAGCATCAGCAATAAACTGCTTATTTAAATCTAAATATTTTTCATCATTACTATTAAGGTAGAAATATGGAGCTATTATACCTTTTGGGGTAATATTATCTAAGCTAAGACCATTTTGAGGATCTTCTAATGCAAAATTTACATAATCAGATTCAGAACCAGAACTTATGATGTCTTTAAGCGTACTTGATTGAAAATCAATAACATTTTTTACAAAGTCTTTTCTTTTTGCATCATCCTTAAATTCTTTCAATGATAAAGGGGTCTTACTTTCAACAGAAAATTCTGCTATTTCACCATATTGTTTAGCTAGATTTTTTATAGACTGTTTAACTGAACCATTTTTATTTGTTAAATATTCACTATTATGTTGAAAGATATGAGTTTGAGGGTCTATAAAAAATGGTTTTTTTAATGTTAAGACAAATGCTGACATGGCCTTTGGTGTGTAAGCGACCATATTTCCATTAACAATTACACCATCACTGTAATTTTCAAAATCACCCAAAAAGAAATCCTTTTCGGAATGAGTTCCATATCTTAAAAAATGTATAATATTATTAAGCATAAAGTAATGTTTCTATCTTACAACGACCTGTATCCCAACAAAAAGAATTCTTTTTAGCTTTAACATATTCCTCTATCTTAATTTCTGGTTCAATATTTTCTTCTTTTTCTTCAAAAGAGAACAACATAAGACCTACTCCTGATTCTCTTAATAAGTTTTTTAAATCTTGGTTCAAATCTTTTTTAGGTTTAGGAATACAAATATAAGACCGATCTGCATAAAGTTGATGATCTTTTGCTTGTTCGATAGCCTTTCTCCAGTCTTTTAATTTAACTTCTATTGATACTAGTTCTTTCTTTTCATTGCAAAAAACTATATCTATACATCTATTAAGAACTGAAATCTCAAGACCAGCTACTAAGTTTTGGTTCTTTAAGAATTCAAATATTCTATTTTGTACTTGTAGTTCAGACATATATTTTATTCATTATGTTTAAGATCATCTAATTCTTTTAATTTATTAATTTTATTTTCAAGTCTTCTAAGATAAACAACGCATGTACAAACTAAAATAGTTAATAATAACGAAATAATTATAATAATAGTTTTAATATATTGAATTTTAATAAAGGAAAGTAAAGTTAAAAAAACAGATAATACTAACCCATAATAAAATAGATTAATTATAATTCTATATTTTTTAGAACTAAGTATGACTGACCTTTCTAAAAGAGAATATTTTTCTAAATCTACAAAAAATCGTTTGCCTTTAAAATCCTTCACTTCACCGAGTGAAGTTGGTGTAAATTCTATGGAATCAATAAGGAAACTAAGAGCAGCAACCTTCTTATCTAAAAACTTCTTGTTAAGGTCACTAGTATTATCTATAAATTTATCCTCTTTTTTCATAAAATTACCCAAAAAACTAACAACTAATGAGAGTATAGCGGGGAGTATAGACCAATCAATACTAAAATATTTTTCTATCATAATTATATTATAAAATATTATCTCTTATTACAGAATTTTTTGTCCAATCTTTTTCTTTTTTACTATAATTCCTGTATACATATCTAAGCAGAGAAAATAAAGATATTCTATTAATTTGTGTTTTAAAATCACTGATTAATTTTATTTGTGCTTCAGAAATCGATGGCAAAATCTTACTTTCAACATATTTTATACCTGTATCTGTTAAACAATACTTTTTCTGTGCATACAAATCTTCATTTTGATCTTCTTGTGCCTGTGGAAATTCTTTCCAAACAACTTGCTGATCCATTTCATTCGCTTCTTCAGTCTCAGCCAAAGAAACATCTTTAGAAGAAGAATCTTTTTCAGTTTTAATAAAATTAATACCAACAAAAAATTCAATATTATCAATTAACTCTTTTGACCAAGGTCCGTAATTCCAGGCAATAAATTCAGGCATATCATCTATCGTCAAAGTATCAGAGATAAATTTACTTTTAAACTCCTCTTCAAACAAAAACATAGATTTTGTTAGTCTTGTAGTGCCTAAGATAGGCTCAGCAACTTTACCTGAAGTACCTTTTGCGTAAAGTATTAAAAGAAGAATATCTTTACCTTTAAGTTTCATATAGAGTATATTATATATAATATAGAAAATAAAAGCCACTTATTTATATACAAAACTAATCATATAATTAAAGCTACTATCTAAGCAGTTATCTATCTAATCCATTGTTCTTTTGATATACTTAATTAATATAAGATTAATCTCAATAATTAGACTTATGAAAAAAGACAATAAAACAATAAATATTGTGGTTTATCTTTACACAAATAAATTAGAAAAAAGGACTGATGGCAAAGTGCCATCAAGAGAGGAAGGTAGTATTTATTTAAGAGGAAATAAAACAAAAGGAGTAAAATGTATTGAGAAAAAAGCATTTAAAACGCTAGATGATATTCCTAATATCATGCGGAAGGTCTTAAATGAAGGTAATGTAATAATTATAAAAAAATGAACACAGGTTTAGAATTTTTAATAAATAAAATTATAGAAAAAGATTTAGTTTTGGGGAATTTAGCAAAAGAAGCCTTGTTAAGTGCAAATTCTAATATGTTCTTAGCTGCTCTTTCTTGTTTATTCATATTAGCAGAACAAAGTGTTAAGCTTGCATCTGACGAAACAGAGGGAAATTTTTATAAACAAATAGAATCTCTTAAAAAAGAAAAATTATTATCAAATAAAGATATAAAAATATTACACTCGGCAAGAGAAATAAGAAATAAATTATTTCATGAAAATCATTACATGTGGGCACTTATAAATATAAACAATAAAGCATCTTTATTTAGTGAAAGTGATAGCCAAGAAGAGATTTGGAGATTATTGTCAAAAAATATATTAAAAATAACCCTAAAAATATTATCAATTAAATGATTCTAATTTTGAAGTTAAAAATACTATTATTTTAGAAATTTTTTCTATTTTTGACCTATTATATCCTGTGTCCTTAGTTGTTAAGCCTTGTAAATGTATTTTGTTTCTTTCCTTCCGAGCCCAGTCTAACAGTTTATATTCTTTGTTTTTAATATGGGAATGATTTTTTAAATAAATTATTAAATTACCAAAAGTAACACCATCATCTGTTATTAAAATATCCTTTTTTGTTTTTTCACAAAGAAATAAATCATTAGTTAAACCGAAAATAACAGCTGGAACCTTATGTCTCTCCTTATGCTCGGTTTTAGACATAAAAATATACCCAGTATTTGATGTTAATTTTTTAACTATTTCATAAGTTAATGACTCAACAATAGTTAAAAGTAGAACTGAAGAAGTCCTATAATATGAAGACTTTTCATTATTGCTGATTTTAGACTTTTTGGTTTGTTCAATAAGAAATATTGCTGAACGAAGCCTACGTCTTGTGTTTTCTTTAATCATTTTCTTTTATTAATCTTGCTGACTTGTTTTAAGGCCTTACTAAGTGAGGGAAAGTCATTTTCTTTCAAAAATTTACCAAGTTTCATATCGGAACGAACACAAAAATCAACATCATATTGTTTTTCAATTGACCCAATTTTGGTATCTATTCTTTTTCTTCTAAAATTATTTACCATATATTTTTATTATACATCAATTTTAACAGATTCAATACTCTCATTGTGTATCTATAGCAATCAATCTAACTAACGTTTTCAAGCATATTTTGTAGGTTTTTATTGCCTTGATAATATACCCAAAAGCGAGAAAGGTAATCTTTTAAGGCGCTTAACGTATTACCTGACAAGTCCACAATATTACAACATAATTTATTTGACTTTTTTAATAAAAGTCGTATAGTTTCAATTAAGAATAATATCGTTCTTATAAAAAAGGAGGTTTATATGTTACTTTCAAAAATACAAAACAAAAAGATAACTAATATCTATGATTATTTTTATATTCATGAACAAATTATTACTGGTGAAATCCAGACAAAATCATTAGATAATGTAATTGAAACAATAAGAACTGAAACTAGTAACAATGAAGTTTTTGTTGTTCCGCTCCCAGCTGACGGATATGAATGGTTTGCTATTTTGTCACCTTGCCCTTTAAGTATTTTGAAAGGTAGGACAACATTTGAATATACAATTTCAATTGTAAGTATAACACAACTAAATTTTAGTTTTCACATTTTAAAAGAAATGTACATTTTGTTTGATTAAAATTACCTCGTAACAAGAAAACCCGCAAGTGGGTTTTCTTTTTATCTATATACTACCATTAACAAAAAGCCACAGAAAAGTCTATGACTTTTCTGTGGCTTCAATTTTTTAAAAATTCTTCTACACCCTTCAACAAATGGTCTTCTATAAAGCTATCTCTATAAATAAAACCAATCTTATTTGGGTACTTAATTTTCAATTCATCAATAAGCTTTTCATTTTCTTTGTCGCAAGACCAAAAAAGAACAGGGATACCAAGCTGATTAAGTTCTTTTTCAAACCAAAAAATCCCAGTAATAGCACCATCTTGAGTTTCCTTTAAAGAAAATGTCCCTATGATTGGTGACATTCTAACTTCAGTAATGATTAAGATGTATTCCTTTGGCTTCTTAGATAACTTATGCCTAGCCGTAATTATATATCCCATATCATCTACAGAATACTTGCTTTTAAGTACTCCAATAAAATCACTATACCCCCTAGGATTCTCAGTAACTAACATTATTTGCTCCATATCAAACTATTTTTAAAGATTAAACATTCAATTTATTCAACCTCAAAATACCATAAATATAAAATAATGTCTATCCTACCAACTTCTCCAACCTTTTAATATCCTCTTCTATTACTTTAAGCCCATTCTCGAAGAATTTTGGATTACGAATATCTATACCTATATCAGAAAAGATATTTTCTGGACTTTTACTGCCTCCAGCTTTTAAGAATTCTTCTATCTTACCTTTGAAAGTATTATCTTTTTTATATTCTAAATACAAAGCATCACTTATAAGAGCCCCATATGCATATGAATAAACATAGAAATACCTACGGATATGACTCCAATTCACAAAAAAGTACCCATCATCTTCTCTCATTTCAAACATAGGTCCGAGGTAACTTTTCATATGCTTATTCATAAGTGTCGCAATGTCCCCTTTTGATAAATATCCACTCTTCCTTATCTTCTCATGTAATTCTTTCTCAAAATTAAAACAAGCAATCTGTCTGAAAATAGTCGCGACACTTCCATTTATTTTATCATGCAAAGCAATAACTTTTTCTCTATTTGATAATTTTTCAAAAACTTCATCAAAAACAAAATTCTCAAATAAAGTACTAGCAGTTTCTGCCACAGAAGTCGTATAGTCTGCATATATAGGAGACTGAGTGTGAGATAATTCTGTATGAAAAGCGTGGCCCATCTCATGAGCTAAAGTCATAACTGAATTAAAATTATTTGCATGATTAAGTAATATCACTGTAGGAATCTGATACGCACCCCAACAATAAGCCCCACCTTTTTTCCCAACAGAGGGGTAAACATCGATCTGTCCCTTCTTCAAATAATCCTTAAAAACTTCTTCATACTCACTGCCAAATTTAGAAAAAGCATTAGAGAGTATAGAAATAGTATCCTTAAAAGAAAAACTTTTATTTAAATTCCCAATCTTTGCACTCCTATCTGCATAATAAAGCTTATCTTCTTTTAAGATTTTAGCTTTGATTTTATAGAACCTATGAGCAATCTTAAAATTTTTCGTCACAACATCAACCAGATTATTTATAACCCTCTCTTCGTTCTCGTAAGAGATTATTGTTGATTGGTATGGATTTTCAAACCCACAAAGTTCATCTATTATTTTCTTTTTTGTCACAACAGCATTTATCTCTGCTTCAGAAAAATCTGAAACTTCTTTAAACTTCTGGTTGAGTCTATCTGCAAGAATTCTTCTTTCTTTCGTCTCTAAGCTTGTAAGAATACCAGAAGCTTCATTTATAGGAATATTATTACCACGGAACTTAACTTCCTGACTACTTAAAACCTTTGAAACACCTTGCACCCACATAGAATAAGCAGGGGTATTCAAAAGATTAATTATTTTCTCTTCTTTTTCTGATAATTCATATTTAGCATTTATAAAAATTCTCTCTAAAAAATAATGATACTTGTTGAGATTTTTATCTTTCAGAAATTCTTTCTGCTTATCCTTTGATATCTTACCTAAACTTAGTCTGAAGAATATAACCCTGTTCGACTGCTTATGGAACCTCTCTTCGTATATACCTACCCTTGATTGAGTAACCTTGTCTTTAGAATTTATATCTTTTTTAAGCTGAAAATAATGTAATGGTTTGTATGCTTCAGGCATAGAAATAAGCTTCTCATATTCATCAAGCACCTTGGACAATTTCTTGCTATCTAATAAATAGTCTGTCTTATCTTTATACTTCTTTTCAAAAGAAGAGACGGCACTTTCATAAACCAATAAATCCTTTTCCATTTGAGGATCATTATCACTTTTGTAAAAAAGCTTAAAATCCCATTTTTCTTTAAATTGCATTTTCATAAATAAATAATATCATAAAAATTAAATAAAAATAAAAGGCTCAATTGAGCCATTTTATTATTTATTGGTATATCCTATTATTGTTTCATAAACAATATCATCAGAAATTTCGTTCAGATATTTATCAATCAACTCCTTTTTCTCTACATAGATATCATAAAATATATTATACATTTTTGCATATTCTATGCTTATATTTTTTTGTTTTTCTTTTAAAATTTCATCTGTATTATTTTCTGATATTCTACCAGAAAAATCATAAAAATATTTTAACTGAGAAATTGTCTCTAAAATAAACTTAACCTGAGTATTATCATCTTTCAAACTTTTATCTCTATTTGGATCCTTACCACCCCATATTCTAATAGTCTTTTCTGCTGAAGAAAAACGAGAACCAACAATAACCTTCGGAAGAAGTATCTTTTTCTTTTCTCCATTCTTAGGATTTTTAAAATATTTGAGAGCCGGCATTTCACCAGAACGAATACATTGTTTTATACTTTCCAACTTACCAACAAGCTCTTCTTTTTTTGAAGAAAAACAAACATCAACACCCAAACCCATATAATGCAAGTCTTCTCCTTCTTCAAATATATTTACTATATCTATGCCATTTTTTACATCATCATAATAAGACGCTGGGTATGATTTACACTTATCACCAAACCAATTACTTTTTTCTATTTGATCAGAAATCATCGCTTCATAAATATCAGAAAAATCTTTTGCTTCTTTACCTTTACTATCTAATTCTTCCCAAAGAGACATTACTCTTTGAATTTCATTCTTATCATTTTTAACTTCTTCTTCGCCGTAAACATCAGAGAAATCTTCTTCCTTAGGTCTATTCTCTAGAACCTGATTCCTTTTATTTTTCAAAATTTCAAGGAAATAAGAGTCCTGTAGTATTGGCTTAGGGGTAAATTTTATTATTTTATCTTCAAATCTAGTCATATAAATATTATACACTTTTTGTGACAAACTAAAACACCCCTCAAGGGTGTTTTAGTTTGTTAATTTTCTGCAGGAGTTTCTGCTGTTTGAGCTTCGGGTTGAGGCTGTTCTGCTTCAACTTTTGGCTCTTCTACTTTTGCTTCAGGTGTAGCAGGCTTACAAGAACAAGGTTCTACTCCGCAAGCATCACACTTTTTACTACAACACTTCCCTCCAAAAATTTTACTCAAAAATGACATAGATTTTATAAAAGATAATATAATAAAGCGACCTTAAATTCTCTATATATTATATCATAAAATAATTACAAAATGATATATTAAATGAACATATCCGAAGTTATCCCAAAATCCCCTACTTTAGTCCTCTTGATATTCAAAGCTAGAGCTGGGATATCAATATTCTTTCCAATATCATTTGCAATAGAACGCATATATACTCCACCCCCAGAGACAACTCTAATAGTTATTGTTTGAAATCTTTCTTCTTCTCTTTCTTTTAATTTTTCATTCCAAATCTTTAAAATCTCCTCTTGCCTGAAATCTCCTTTCACTTTTTCTATATCTTCTCTAATTTTCTTTAATAATTCTTCTCCAGATATATTATCCATTTTTACTATCTCTATCTTTTCTACAAATACATCGTGTGAAGGAATTTCTATTTCTCCAAGTCTTCCCTCTCTGGCATAAACAAAAAGTGGTTTACCATTTACAGTTCGAGAAGAATAAGGTGGGTATGATTGATTAAAATGCCCTGTAAAATTAGAAAGTTTTTCTTCTGTGAGTAAAACGAAATCAGAGGATAACCGATTTGAAATGGTCTGGCACCGGCTCCCATTCCCATCGTCCGAGGACCTTTTAAATCGGTTACCCTCTGACGAAGTGACTTTGCCTAAAATATCATATGTATCTGTTGCAAATCCAAAAAGAATTGTGAGCTCGTATTCTTTTGGGAGTTTCAAATATTCATCTTTTTTAAGGCACTCATCACCTAAAAGAATAACTAAAACCCCTTCAGCCAAAGGATCAAGCCTTCCTGCGTAAGTCATGGGTAAAAATCTAAGATTTTCATACTTATCTTTAAGCTCATTTATAACCTCAAGTGGTGTCTGCCCTCTTCTCTTCTTGAATATAATAACCTTATTTTCCATCTTGCTATAATAACATGTATGTGCTAATATGGAAGCTAGGTAGGTAATCTATTTTATTTCTATCGGCAACATTAAATTGAGAGAAAGAATAAACAACCAAATAAGGGCGAGCGAGGTTCGTGTAATCTCAAGCGAAGGTGTTAACCTTGGTGTTTTGAGTTTCCGCGAAGCTATGGCATTAGCTGACAAAGAAGGCCTTGATTTGATTGAAATAACTCCCAATGCAAATCCACCAATAGTTAAAATAGCAAATTTTGGTAAATATCAATACGAGCAGAACAAAAAGCAGAAGAAGGCTAAAGCAGGTTCAAAAACAACGGAAACCAAATCTATTCAAATAAAGATTGGGACTGGAGATAATGATCTTGCCTTAAAAGCTAGAAAGGCTTCAGAATGGCTTAAAGAAGGTCATCGAATTAAAGTAGAACTCTTCTTGTCTGGACGTTCCAAATATATGCCAGATCCATTCTTAAGAGAAAGACTAGATCGAGTACTTCACCTCATAACAGAGAATTTTAAAATAGCAGAAGATTACAAAAAAGGTCCAAAAGGTCCAACTATCACAATAGAGAAGGACAAAGTTTCACCATTAAAAGCATAAGTTTATTTTATGAGCATAAAAACAAACAAATCATTAACTAAGCGTTTAAAAGTCACAAAGAATAAGAAGATCCTAGCACGTGCTCCTGGATTCAACCATTTCAATGCTAGACAAGCAAGAGTTAAACAGCTAGCAGGAAAGAAAATGAATTTAAAATCATTTTCAAACAAGATTACAAGAACTTATTTGCCAAACGCATAATAATAATTATAAGTTAAACGTTCTAGTTAATACCAATTATGGTTTCTAGAAAACTAAATATATGACAAGAGTTAAAAGAGGAGTTATAAAGAACAAAAGAAGAAAGAATACACTTGTCCAAGCGAAAGGTTTTCGTTTTGGAAGAAGTAAAAAGGAGGCACAAGCAAAAGACGCACTTCGTCACGCAGGAGCTTACTCATTTGCACATAGAAAAGACAAGAAAGCTGATGCTAGAAGTCTATGGACAGTAAGAATCAATGCTAGTGTTAGAGCTTTAGGAATATCTTACAGTAAATTCATTGATGGATTAAAGAAAAAGAATATCCTTATAGACCGCAAAATCCTTTCAGAAATAGCACAAAATAATCCTGAAACATTCGAAAGAATAGTAAAGAGTATCTAAATAAAATAAAACACCATGACTCTGTCATGGTGTTTTATTTTTTAGCACTCTATAATAACTTCATCACCAGCTTCTGGGGCATATGCTTTCACACCAAGGTTATCTGTTAACTTCTGAGCAAGGAACATTGAAGCTCTAGGCTCACCCATCACTACAAAAACTTTCTTAAGTGTATTAGAAGTATCACTTACAAAGTCCACTAGATGATCAGAATCTTTATGTCCTGAGTACCCACTGATTTCTTCAACTTTTGCTTTTATAACCACATCTTCTCCCAAAATCCTTACTTTCTTAATCTTATCAATTATCATTCTTCCTAAAGTTCCTAGGGCTTGGTAACCGATCAAGAGTATAGTGTTATTCTTATGCGGTAAATAATTCTTTTCATGGTGTATAATACGACCACCATTACTCATACCACTTCCCGCCATAATAATCTTAGGATTATGAACTCTTAGTATCTCTTTTGACTCTTCTGTCTCTTCTGTAAATTTAAGACCCATAAAACTAAAGATGTCGTCACCGCTATTTATTATCTTTAAAGCAGTTTTATTAAAATATTTCTCATATTTACGATACACAGAAGTAAGCTTAATAGCCAAAGGTGAGTCTAAGAATATTGGCATTTTGGGAATACTTCCACTTTCCATCATATTATTTATTTCATACAACAATTCTTGAGTTCTCTCTAGTGAAAATACTGGAATCATAAGAGTCCCCTCTCTTTTGTAATTATCTTTTATAACCTGTTCTAATCTTTTCAACCTCTCATCTCTAGCCTCATGATTTCTATCTCCATAACAAGACTCCATCACCATGTAATCAGCATCTACTATCTTTTCTGTATCTCTAAGAATTGGTGAAGGAGAGTTTCCTAAATCTCCAGTGAAAACTATCTTCTTGTCGTTATAAACTATTTCGAGCATCCCTGAACCGAGTATGTGCCCTGCATCTTTATACGAGAACTGAAAACCATGATCGACATTAAGCTTCTGTCCATAATCAATAGTCTCCCATAACTTCATAGCCTTTTTAATATTCTCAGCTGAATATATTTCATCTAGTTTGTTATCTGTATCCTTAGAAAGTAGATGAGCTGTATCTTCTAACATTATTTCTGTAATTTCTTTTGTTGGAATGGTTGAAATTATCTTACCATTAAACCCTTCAGCTATAAGCTTAGGGATTCTACCAATATGATCTATATGCGCATGAGTAATAAAAAGAATATCGATACTAGAAACATCATAAGAAAACTTTTGCCAGTTTATATCATCAGCTAATTTCTCACCCTGAACAAGTCCACAGTCTATTAAAAACTTTTTCCCATTTCCCTCAAGTAAAAAATTTGAGCCAGTAACAGTTCCAGCTCCCGAGCAAAACGTGATTTTTAGATTTTTATCATTCGCCATATATTTTATTATACACGATAAATCTCCAAAACGAAATTATAATAGTCTTATTGAAGGGGCTTGGGAGGCTGTCGAGCCGAGCACGAGGAATTTTCTAGCAAGAAAATATCCGTGCTCTCCAAGAAGAACTATTACAATTGAGTTGTAATAATCTAAACAAAAAAAATCCTTCCAAAAATGGAAGAATCTCTTATTAGGACTATCAGAAAGATATTACCATAGCCATAACGTCAAGTGGGAACAAGGATGATAAAGATTTGTTAACAATAATTATGTCACAGCACAATATCAAAACTATTTATCCCATAAAAATTTGTTCTAGGTAACAAAATTCAAATAACCCTACTTGAATTATACTCATAACAGAGACTATAGCAAGTATTTTTATAAATAAAGCACATCTTTGACACAACTTCAAATAAAATTTCAGATACTTTTTACAAAATACCTGAAATTTTATTTAAAAAAATATTTTAAAAACAATTAATCTTTGTTACCTTGTGTAAATTTTTCATGAACAGCACGATAGGAAAATAATTCTGTTTCAGAAAACCAATAATCAATTTCTTTTTCGGCTTCTTCTTGATTCCCAGATGCATGAATTATATTTGAGACTGCTGACCCATTTTCGTTTGCATAAGAAAGACTCATATGAGCATAATCACCTCTTATTGTTCCAGGTAGTGCTTCTTTAGGCTCAGTAGTACCCACCATTTTACGAACTAAAGATACAGCTTCTATACCCTCTAGGACAAAAGCGATAACAGGCCCTGCATTCATCATTTCCAAAGTTACATCAAAAACTTTTTGCCCCCGACGTGAAATCATCTTCCCTATATCTTCATAATGATGAAAATAATGATCATACCCAGGCTGAAGCATTTTAGTTCCTACAATCTTGAGTCCTATCCTTTCGAAACGAGAAAGTATCTCCCCTACAATACCTCTCTGGACAGCATCTGGTTTAAAAACAATTAAAGTTCTTTCCTTTTTAGACATAGATAAAAATAAAATTATATAATAAAGTATCTTTATTATATACCCAAACATATAGAAAACAAACACCATAGAATATGGTGTTTGTTTATTTTTAAGACATTTTTCTATATTTTGACATTATTTCTTCTTCTATTTCTTCACGAGGCCTACCGAATTTTAAATATGAAAGCTCTTTGAGTTTTTCTACCATATCAGGATTACCGGTCGGAGCTAGACTCCAATGAGACCTCATACTAAATGGTTTAGTTGGTTGTCCATTTACTAACATTTTTACATATGAATTGAAATTATCTAACCTTACAATATCTGAGGATGTAAAAGTTGGTTTGAATTGATGTTCAACAAAATTCGCATCTTCGGTACTGACACGATACACAGCAATAGATCCAACGTTACCAAAAACTGCATTTTTAATACCCTCCTCAAGCTGAGATATGTATTGATGTGCTACTGTTAAAGATAATCTGTATTTACGAGCTTCGGAAAGAATTGAAGCGATAGAATCAGTTGTAACATTCTGGAACTCATCTATGTAAAGATAGAAATCATTCATTGGCTTCCCATGCATATCCACACGAGACATGGCAGCCATTTGTATTTTACCAACAAGTAATAATCCTATAAGATTCGCATTTATCTCTCCTAATTTACCTTTTGAAAGATTTACAATTAAAATCTTTTTATTATCCATTATTTCACGAAAGTTAAATACTGATTTCTCCTGTAAAACCACAGGTCTCATAATATCGTTAGAAATAAAATTATCAAATTTTGAAGTAATATAAGGTACAAAGTTAGAGATGGACTGATCACCTGTTGTCTGTTCAGCATTCTTCCAAAATTCTACAACAATAGGATTCCTACATTTTTCCAACAAAGAATGTCTATACTCTTCATTACTCAAAATACGAGTAATTTCCAAAAGAGTGGCATTATTATTAGGATCATCCATTGCAAGGAAGGCACTATTTTTGAAATATTGATCAAACATCGGACCTCCGGTTGTTTTCATATCGAATAACTTATTAAATATACTCATGAGCTCGTTTACCACAAAAGTCTTTTGTTCTGGATATAAAGGATCGTACTCTAACATATTAAGGCCCATAGGTCTTGCGGTATAACTAGGGTCAAAATATATAACATCATCGATTCTTTCTTTTGGAACATAACTCAAAATCTGATTGATATCTGTACCATGAGGATCGATAAAACAACAGCCATCACCATTTGCTATGTCTTGGGCAATCATATTCTTCAAAAGAGTTGTCTTACCTGTACCTGTTTGACCTATTACATACATATGGCGCATTCTATCCTCACGAGACATTCTAATCTCTGTATCACGCCCTCTATAACTATTAACACCTAGAATAATACCCTCACCACCCATTTCCATTGGGGCAGGAGCATCTCCAGATTTGGATTCTTTAAGTTGTGGAGCAGAAATACCATATGGGAAATGAAATATAGTAGAAAGCTCTTTTAAGTTTAAGGGTAAGAAATAATCTTGTGAGAAATCTCTATAAACAAAATCGTGAATGAAGTGAGTTAGGTTTACACCCTCTGGTCTTTCAAATTTAAAACCATTACGCCCAGCTTCTGTAAATTGATTAAATGATGATTCTATCTCTCCCAATATCTGCTTTGATCTTTCTTTTGAACTCGAAGAAGCCACAATACGAATATTTGTAGCCATAATAGTACTCTTCAACTTCTCTTCTATGTTTGATACGGCTTTTTCTTCTATCTTCTTTTCTTCTTCTTTATCTTTATTCCCCGAAGAAAATAAATCTTTAGCAAAAGTAAAAATTTCTTTCTTAACTTGCTCATATTCACTTAGAGCCACTTTAACCTTCTCTCCATTTTTAACTTTTCTTAAAACCTCTCCATACTTTCTAATAATGTAATTATCAAGAGGGCAAATCACAAACTGAATAGCAGCACCCTCTCCTGTTTTTTTTAATTTATTAAAAACATTAATAATAATATTCATAGGGTCATGATCAAAAAAATCATAGAGCTTAATAGGATAAACTTCATAGTCTGTAAGCTTCGCATAAGAAGCAGAAGACTCACCATTTTCAAAGAAAATATTATAATCATCTGGAACACTGATAATCTTTGCATCAGCCTGAACAGCAATAAGCTGATTCTCAAATAAAACTGCTTTATCATTAGGAACACTAGCATAAAAAATTATACTATCTGTATTCTCTGGCATTGCTATTTCTAAAGTAAAGTGTCTTCTTTCTTGATTGTCCTTACCCTCTCCGATAGAATGCATACCAGCATAAAACTGCTCCATAGAGTTAAGAAGTTCTTTTAAGCCCTTTTTATTATCTTCATTATCTGGATTCGGAAGAGTTATTTCGAAAAGAGTCATATTCAGAGATTCAAATAAAGGTGTGCCTTCTTTTAATCCAGGAACCTGATGTGTCGTACATAAATACTGAATAAGAAAACGATGGAAATCATCATCAAGATGGGGGTTGTTCATTTTAGATATAACAGACAAAACATTAGAAACACCCTTGTCTAGTAAAACACCAAGAAGCTCTTCCATTCTGTGATCATGAGCTTCTGGTTTTAAACGAAGAACTAAATTATTAATTTCTTTATCTTTTAGAAAAGCACTTTTGTGCATCACCTCCTTGGGTTCGTACTTTTTGTATTCTTTTATTACACTATGAGCTAAAGATTCTTTAGATGCTTCTTTCCCTTGTTCCACCAAAATTCTTTCTTTCTCTGCTAATCTAGCACGAAGAAAAACCAGCTCTTCTTCTGGATTTTTGAATTTCGGAGCGTTATTGAAATTAATATTCTCCATATGAGAATATTGTATCATATTTAAATCTTAGTCAAAATTTCTGGTTCACCTTCTGTAATAAGTATTGTGTGTTCAAAATGTGCAGAACGAGAGCCATCAGCTGTTTTAACAGTATAACCATCGTTCATAAAAATAATATCATCACCACCAATATTTAACATGGGTTCTATTGCAATAATCATTCCTGGAATTAATTTTTGTCCTTTCCCCTTTTTACCATAATTAGTAACATAAGGATCTTCGTGAATCTTCACACCTACACCATGGCCAGCAAGCTCACGGACTATACCATATCTTCTATTTACAAAACTTTCTATAGCATAACCAATATCCCCAACTGTTGCACCACCGATGGCAGACCAAATACCAACCTCTAAGGCTTCTTTAGTATCATCTAAAAGTTTCTGATCTTTTTTGGATATTTTACCGACAGGTACAGTAAAAGCATGATCTGCAAAATATCCATCATGCTTAATAAGTAAATCAAGAGATACAATATCCCCTTCCTTTAATATTTTACTCTTACTTGGTATTCCATGAACAACTTCATTATTTACAGAAATACAAATCGAGGCTGGGTAAGCTCTATCAGCACCTTCAGGCTTGTAATTAAGAGAAGCTGGAATATCTCCACCTTCTGTAATTACTTTATGAGCATATTGATCAATATCAAAAGTTGAAATACCAGGTTTTACAAATTTGGCTATTTTATCTAAAATAACCGCCAATACTTTACCGGCTTTTCTTATACCATCTATTTGTTCTTTTGTTTTTATTATTACAGCCATATTTTTATTTAATTATTGTCCCCATAAATGAAGACCCAGATAGATAACTATCTAAACTTTCTAAATTTTTACCCCCTATAAATACAAGCTCTATTTTTGATTCTTTTGCTAGCCTTGAAGCGATAGGATCAAAAGGAAGATTCATACCAGGAATCCAATCTTCTCCAATAAGAGAAATATATTCATCCCAAGAAATATTTTCAAATTTCTTTGCATTTGGATTAACTTTCGGATCGCTGTCGTAAACAAAAGGGACACTAGAAAGATTGATTATCTTATTAGAATTAATTTGCTTTGCAATCATTACAGCATCAGTATCTGTCGAACAACCAGGTTTCCATCCAGCCCCGATAATAATTGGGTCGTTAATATCTGATATAAAGCTTGGGTCTGTAATAATCTCTTTATAAGCATTACCTTCAAAAGAAAGTCTTAAGAAATTTGCATTTAGATGTGTAGAATAAATACCCATCCAGTCCAAAACTTCTTTATCTGCATTTATGGTTTTAGAAAGGGCATCTTGATAAATTCTACAAACCTTACCTCCCCCAACTACAATAAAAAACTTTTTACCCTTTGCAATCCAATTTAAAATAATATTCTTAAATGATATTACAAAATCAGAATCTGGGTTTTCAGGAATTAATATTGAACCACCAAGAGAAATTACTATGTTTTCTTCATTCTCCATATTTTATAAAAATTTCTGTATGTTATTAATAATTTCTTCATGAACCTTCTCTATTGATTGTTCTCCATTAATTTCAAAATAGACATAGCGTGGAAGAGTCTTCAGGTAATTAATGGTTGGAACAACTTCATTATCATACCAATCTAATCTTGTTTCAATGTTTTCTTCTGTATCATCTTCTCTCATTCTTCCAAGCATTCTATTTTTAGAAACATCTCTAGAAACATTAAAATTGATAATAATAACATTTTCCCTATTTAAAAATTCAAAAGCCCCATCTAGTATCTCAGCCTCTGTTTTTCTTCTTGGATATCCATCAACAAAAATATGATCATTTGATTTTAAATTATCAAGAAAAGCATTTCCCCAAAGAGAAATAGTCAAAAAAAGAGGCTGAAGATCACTCCTCTTGGCAACTTCCTTTGATAAATTGCTTACATAAGTATTTTTCTTATAAAAATCTCTAAACCCATCACCTGTAGAAAAAGAGAAAAGATTCATCGCACCATCAATTTTATTTAAATATTCTTTTAAAAGCTTAACTTGTGTACCCTTTCCCGACCCTGAACGACCGAAAAATATGAATGTTTGTGTTTTTGTACTCATATATTGATTATATATCCTCATGCGATTTTATCAAAATTAATATTTAAAATAATAAAAAACACATAACTTTGTGTTATGTGTTTTTTATTATAGTTTTAGTATTCTCTCATTGATATTTGAGCTTCTATTTTCTTGATTAAATCAATAACAACAGAAACGACAATCAGAAGGGCTGTTCCCCCAACTGCAAAAGCGGTAATACCAGTTACAGACTTTATGATTAAAGGAAAGACTGCTATTAAACCAAGGAATACTGCACCCATTGTTGTTGTGCGTGTTAAAATCTTTGAGATATAATCACGAGTTGCATCTCCAGGTCTAATACCGGAAACAAAAGCTCCATTTTTCTGTAAATTTGTAGCAATCTGATTTGGATCAAAAGTTACAGCTGTATAGAAATAAGTAAAAATAAATACAAATAAGAAATAACAAACTGAATAAAGCCAAGTATTATTTGCAAACCATATTAACCCATGTGAAACAGAAAGAAGAGTAGCATTAGCAGAATTTGCTAAAAAGGTACCCACAAGCTGAGGAAACATGAGAATAGAGAGGGCAAAAATTATTGGAATAACTCCTGCTTGGTTAATACGTATTGGTATGTAAGTTTGTGTACCACCTGCAATATGATCACCTCTAACTTGTTTTGCATAAGTCACAGAGATAGGTCTCTCTGCTTCTGTAACAATCACAACCCCTGCTACAATCAATAATCCGATAGCAAAGAATAATAAATACATTGGCAAGTTTGCTACATTGAAAGTAAATATAAGTTGGGCAATTTCTTTTGGAAGATTTGCTACGATACCAGCAAAAATAATCATTGAAACACCGTTACCTATACCAAACTCAGAAATAAGTTCACCAATCCACATAACAAGAATAGAACCAGCGACAACAACAGAAAGATTAGTAGCCATTTGAATAACAGAAAGATCTCCAACGATACCCTGACTCTTCAATAAAATAAGAAGACCTAATCCTTGAACAACAGCAAGAGGGATAGCTAAAATTCTACTATATTGAGAAAACTTTTTACGTCCTAAATCACCCTCGTCTTGATACATAGCTTTCAATCGTGGAGACATTATTGTCAAAAGTTGCATTATGATAGAACCAGTAATATAAGGACCAACCCCAAGCATTACAATTGAAAGATTTGAAAGTCCTCCACCTGAGAACATATTCAAAACACCAACAAATTGATTATTGTTTATAAAAGACTGAAGTTTCATTTGATCTATTCCTGGAATAGGAATAGCTGACAACAATCTAAAGAAAACTAAAGCTCCAAGAACAAACAAGATTTTAGATCTAATTGCTTTGTCTGTAAAAACTATTCTTAATTTTCCTAAAATTTTTTCCATATTTTTTAATTTAATCTATCTAAACTAGTAGGTAGATTTATTTAATAATTCCACCAGCCTTTTCTATTTTAGTACGAGCTCCTGCTGAAATTTCACATCCAACTATTTCAACTTTGACTTTCAAATCTCCAGTTCCTAAAATTTTAACAACAGGAAGTACTCCACCAACTTTTCTAATTAAACCTTTTTCAAATAATGATTTAGCATCAACTGTTGCTCCCGCTGTGAATACATTCAAAGAACTGAGGTTTACTGGAGCACACTTTGCTACATGAGATTTGAAACGATAACCTCGAAGTTTTGGAAGCTTTTTAATTATGTCTCTTATTTCTGGACGACGCTTATTACCAGCACGGGCTGTTTGTCCCTTACCTCCACGTCCTGATGTTTTACCACGAGTACCACCGCGACCTACAGGTCTAGCTTTTTTATTTGGGTGTTCTCTTTTTAATGAATCTAATTGCATAAAATTATTATATTTATTTATTTTCTGCGACCTTTTCTGTTTCTTCTAATATAGCAGGCTTAGGCATAGATGTATTTGAACGGAATTCATACAATGCTTTATAAGCGGCACGAGCGTTGTTTAACTTATTCTTTGTCCCTGAGTGTAACTTAGCTGTAACATTTTTAATACCAGCTAAAATCAACATATCACGAACAGTACTTCCTGCTACAAGACCTTTACCTCTATTTGGCATAATAACCAATTTAGCTGAAGAGTACTTAGTAGAAACTTCATGAGGAAGAGACATTTCTTTTGTTGTCTTTATCTTAAACATACTCTTTTTTGCCTGACGAAGTGCCTTTGCTATTGCAATTGCAGTATCTCCACCCTTTCCAGTTCCAAGTCCTATTGAACCCTTCTTATCACCGATAGCTATTGCTACAGCAAAAGTCATACGACGTCCCCCTGCAACGACACGAGTAACGCGACGAATAGAAACCATTTTCTGATCAAATTCGGGTTTTGGGCGTTCAAATGAAGGTCTCTTTCTGTCTCCTCCACGATTTCCACCATAACTTCCACCGCGACCACCTACTCTTTTATCTGTAGGATTACTATTTCTTGTATTATTTATTTTTGGTTTTGTTGTATCCATAAATTATTAGAATGTAAGACCTCCCGATCTTGCACTATCTGCTAGAGCTTTAATACGACCAGTATATTTAAATCCGTTTCTATCAAAAACAACAGCATTAACCCCCTTAGCGAGAGCAAGCTTTGCTATTGCAGTCCCTGCTTCTGTAGCACGTTCTGTTTTTGTTCCTTTCTTTAAAGTTAAATCTGAAGTTGAAGCAATTGTTAAACCTTTTGTATCATCAATAATTTGAGCATAAATATAACTGTTTGATTTGAAAACAGTAAGGCGAGGGCGATCCTGTGTTCCAAAAATCTTTGCTCTTATCTTTGATTTTAATCTTATTCTTTTTTCTTGTTTCTTGTTCATAAATTTTATGCGGCTTTTTTACCTTGTTTACGACGAATAACTTCATCACTATAACGAAAACCTTTACCTTTATAAGGTTCTGGCTTTTTCATAGCTCTGACTGAAGCTGTAAATTGACCAACGAGCTCCTTGTCTATACCAATAACTGTTATATTGTTTTTCTCAGCAGTAACAGTAAGACCTTCTGGAATGTTTACTTTAACAGGGTGTGAAAATCCTAAAGCAAGATTTAAAGAATTACCTGATACTTCAGATTTAAAACCAACACCTTCAAGAATTAATTTCTTTGTATAACCTTCATTTACTCCAACAACCATGTTTTTAACATGTGAAGCGTAAGTACCCCATAATGCATTTAAAGTTCTATCTCCTGTTTTACCTGGAGTGAAAGTTATTTCTTCTCCGTTTATATTTATTGCAATATTTCCAGGGAAATCTCTAGTTAAAGTTCCTTTTGGACCTTTAACAGAAAGATTAACACCGGAGAGTTTAACTTCTGTACCTTTTGGGATTATAATTGTTTGTTTTCCTATTCTACTCATAAAAAATTACCATATTTTGAATAAAGCTTCTCCTCCGACCATTTCTTTACGTGCCTCTTTGTCTGTCAAAATTCCTTTAGGGGTTGTTAAAATCATTAAACCATAACCGTTACGAGTAGGTTTAATATCTTTCACACCCTTATAAACTCTTGATGACAATTTTGAAATTCTTTCTGCTCCTTTTACTTTTGGTAGTCCGTCTTTATAAGAAATACCAACTTCAAGAACTGGAATACTCTTTTTCATTTTCTTAGAAACTGAAGCTACATAGCCTTCTTTTACAAGGCATTCTAGTATAGCTTGTTTAACACGAGAATAAGGAATAACAATAGATTCATGACCTACTATTCCCGCATTCTTTATCATGTTTATCATATTTGCGATTTGATCCATATATTTATTTTAATGATTATTTCTTTAAATCCGCCTTTCAGCGGATCACCAATAAGGTGATTACCAAGATGACTTACGAACTCCTGGAAGCATACCTTCGTTTGCGAGTTCTCTGAAGCAGATACGGCATAAGCCGAAATCTCTCATATAAGCATGGGCACGACCACAACGAAAACAACGATTTGTTTCTCGTGTACTAAACTTTTGTTTCTTTAAGTGTCTTGCGACTACTGATGTTTTTGCCATAAATGATTAATAAAATTAACTTTTGCCCATAGGTCCGACCTAGGGTCTTAACTATATAAAAATTTTGTCCCTAGGTCGGACCTATGGGTTACACAATGAGTGATATCTCGTTCACATTCTTAAAGATAATGGTCCTTAAGGAGATGAACGGATCTAACTCACGCCCACACATATTATCAGAACTATGCTAAAAAGTCAACGAGACCTTAAAAATCTTATTCAAATACCTTTTATTTTTTAATTTTTCAGGTAAAAAGCTTTCTGTTGTGTATTTCTCATATCCTTTACCATAACCAATATCTTTGTTTAATTTCGTTGTAGGATTCCGAAGAATTACAGGTATGGGTAAATTCCCATATTTCTTCACATCTTCTTGTGCGCTTCTCAATGCATCATAAGAACTTCTATTTTTAGGGGCTTGCGATAAATATACCACTCCATGAGCCAGATTAATAGCGCATTCAGGCATTCCTATAATCTCACAGGCACGAAAAACATCATTAGCAACAACAAGAGCTGTTGGCAAAGCAAGACCAATATCTTCACTTGCAAAAATAACCATTCTTCTAGCTATAAATTTGGGATCCTCTCCTGCTTCAAGCATACGAGCTAGATAGTACAGAGCAGCATCTGGTTGACTGGCCCTCATGCTTTTTATAAAAGCACTGATTGTATTGTAATGTTCACCCGCTTTTTTATCATATCTGAGAAATTTTGATTGCAATGTATTTTTTAAATTCTCTAGTGTTACATCTTTATATAAAGAAATAGTATTCTCGATCATTGCTATCATTTGCCTAGCATCACCTCCTGATATTGCTAAAAGCCAATCAGTAGCATCTTTCTTAATTCTCTGACCTGTTCTCTTAATAATTTTCCTCATTTCATCTTCACTAAATTCTTCTAAAATAAAAACTCGGCAACGAGACAAAAGAGCAGGAATAACTTCAAAGCTTGGGTTTTCTGTAGTAGCTCCTACTAAAATAAGTTTCCCGCTCTCAACATAAGGAAGAAGAAAATCTTGTTGAGCTTTATTGAAACGATGAATCTCATCTAAGAACAAAACCCTAGGAGCAAGAAGTGAACCATTTACTTCACCAAAGACATCAACTATTTTCCTTATATCATCCTTCCCTGCAGAAACAGCTGACAGTTCGTAAAAGTCAGCATTCAAAGCCTTTGCATAAATCCTCGCTAAAGTTGTCTTACCTACTCCAGGTGGACCCCAAAGAATAAAAGAAAAAATATGTTTGTTTAGAATTGCAATACGAATAGGCTTACCTTCTCCCACAAGGTGTTCTTGTCCCACAAATTCATCTAAGTTTTTTGGTCTTATCCTTGAAGCCAATGGTTCCATTTTTCTATTATATCATCTTCCACAAATAACTCTCCAAATAGAGCTTTCGCCTCTATCTGGCTATATACCAAAATCCCCCACCAGTCGGACTGGTGGGGGAATTTTAGTTTATTATTATTGTTGGACAAAAGTAAGAGCTACTCCTTTTTGACTTGCTCTACCTGTTCTACCAATACGGTGAACATATGTATCATAAGTCTGAGGTATCTCATAATTTATAACATGACTTACAAGTGGAATATCTAGTCCTCTTGCTGCCACATCTGTCGCAACTAAAATATTTATTTCATCTTGTTTAAATTTTGCTAGAGTTCTCTGTCTATCATTATGCCTCTTATCACCATGAATACTTCCAGCGCGATAACCTCTACTTATAAGTTCAACAGAAAGTTTTTCAACAGCATGTTTCATTTCAGAGAAAATCAAAACTTTAGTAAATTCTTCTTTCTTATCTAGAAGATCACAAAGAGCTTCTATCTTATCAACACCTCGTGGAACACGAATAACATCTTGTTCCACATTTTTAGAAGTGTCTCTTGTTTTAACCATAACTTTTACAGGATTGTTAGCAAATTTCTCTATAAGATTTTCTATTGGTTTTGGCAATGTTGCTGAAAAGAAAAATCCCTGTCTATCACTTGGAGTCTTACTTAAAATAAAAGTAATATCATCTAAAAATCCCATATCGAGCATTCTATCAGCTTCATCGAGGACAACTGAACGAGTTCCAGATAAATCTATTTCACCTCTTTTTACTAAATCTAAAATTCTTCCAGGTGTACCAATTATGATACTACAACCGCGACGAATATTTCTTATTTGTTGTGAGATTGGAGCACCTCCAACACACACAGCAGAGAAAATTTTTAAATTTCTAGCAAATTCCATAAATTCTTTATCTATCTGAATTGCAAGCTCTCTAGTCGGAGCTATTATTACAGCTGTTTCATCTCTTTTGTTTAAAATTTTATTAATAATAGGAATAAGAAAAGAGGCAGTTTTACCTGTACCAGTATCTGCTATACCTAAAATGTCTTTACCTTCTAGAGAATGAGGAATAGATTTATCTTGAATAGGACTAGGGAAAATATAATTTTTGCCTGCAATAGCAAGCTTAAGCCTTTCATCTATTTTAAAATCACTAAAAGTATTTGTTGGTAAATATATTTCTTCTTTCTCTATTATTGTAGCTTTGCTGATAAATCTAGAAACGTCTATTCTTTCAAAAGAGCTTTTTTTACTACTTCTTCTTCCTCTGCTTGATCCACCTCTACTACCACCAGAAAAACCACCAGACCTAGAGGGTCCAGAAGAATTAAAAGGACGAGATGGTCGAGAAAATCTATTATAAGAAGAACCGCTACCACCACCAACGGAAGTATTTGTCTTTTTAAAATCAGAATTTCTTTTAGGAGAAGAACTCCCAGTATTTGCAAACCTTCTACCCGAAGAATTTACGACTCTTTTAGAGCCTTTGTTTTTTGTATTGTTATACATGTTATTTAATTATGTGCTTCAAAAATTAAAATTGAAACACTCACACACATAAGGAGTTTTCCAATATATTTACATACTAACATTTATAAATAAGAATGTCAAATAAATAAAACCCCATGATATTATCATGGGGTTTTATTTATTTGATTAAAGATTCTTTAAATCTTCATCAATTGATTTAAGATCTTGATCTAATGTATCACTAGTATCAATCTTATTAAGATTATCATTTATAGATTTTGTATCATCGGACTTTATTGCATTATTAAGTTCAACATCCATTTGGCTTGGAGCTTCCACTTTAAAATTTTTATTATTTCTGTAAACCAACATTGTTATACCTATAACAGCAACAACAACGATTATTAAAATTAAAATATTTTTTTTATTCATAAAATTACAAATTAATTATTAGGTGTGCCTGAGGCATCATCATCTTTTTCGACTTCTTTATCATCATCAATATTAGAAATTTTTGCCAAAGCAACAGCAGTAAACCTTACCGCTTCATGGGCAGACTTAACTTTATCATTAGCTGTCTTTAAATCTATTTTTAATTTATCACGAAGTGTTTGCATTTCAGCTTTTAGCTTAGCATCATCTGTAATTGTAGTTGTGTAAGTGTTTTTAGCTTGTAGAGCCACAGCTTTTCTTGCTTCTTCAATAGCAGTCTTTGCTTTTACTACATCATCAGACACAGAAGAGACATCAACCCCACGATCTTTTGCTTTTGAAATACGAGATTCAACACTAAGGAGAACTGACTCTATCTGATCTATTTTATCAGCCATTTTATCTGTTATAAGAATATTTAAATTTCCTATATTGTTAAAAATATTTTCGGCTAATACTTTTTTCTTTTCGTCTTTTATTTTTGAAAGCTCGGCTTTAAAACTAGCCCTAGCTTCAACCATTTTTGCCTTGATCTCTTCTTTAGTTGAAACAATTTCTGCTTTAAATTCTGCACGCTTTGTTTTGACTTCTTCTAGTAATTTTTCTACTTTAGTTTTAATTTCTTCTTTAACTTCTTTATTCTCTATTCTATTTTTAAATTCTTTATTAATACCAAATTCTTCATTTTGCTTTTCTTGTCTTTCTTGTCTTTCCTTTTCCCTCTCTTCTCTTATTTTTTGCATTGGAGTTACTTTATTTTTAATAGAAGTATCTTCCTTTGATGTTTCTTCTGCATAAGAAACTGTACTCAAAATTAATAATAAACTAGTAATAAAAAGCGTACTAAATTTTATATATTTATTCATAATAAATAATTATACCATTCATACTATTCAAATCAATAACAAAAAAACCTTACTTTAATAAGGTTTTTTTGTTTAAAATTTATTTCTTAAATGGAACTCCGATTAAATTAAAGAAGTCAGTTGCTTCAGCTTTAGTCTTCGCTGTTGTAACTATTGTTACTGCCATACTGAATACGTCTTTTAATTCTTCATCTCCTGTTTCTGGGAAAATTGTGTGTTCCTTAATACTCATAGTAAGATTACCGATATCATCAACAATTTTGTTATCAATACCACGGAAGTCTTTAGTACGAGGGATAGCTACATTTATGAGTTTATCAAGAAATCCATACATACGAGCTCCTCTTAATGTAACCATAACTCCAACTTGATCACCGAGACGAATTTTAAAACTAGCAATTGACTTCTTAGCCCCTCTTGTTGCTGGTTTCTGCCCAGTAATTTTCATAAGTCTATCCATTATAAGTTTGTTGTGGTCTTTATTCTTCTTTATTCCAGAACCTGTACCAACAGAGACAACAACCTTCACTAGTTTAGGTGAGGCCATAACATTCTTATAACCATATTTAGGTTTTAGAACTTCATATACTTTTTTTTCTTTTTGTTTTACTGTTTCCATAAATTTATTATATAAGAGAGTTAATCTTTCTTTGATACGTTTGATGCGTGTATTGGCATTGGAATTTCAACCATTTGACTTACATCTCCTTTCTTAGTTTTCTTGTGAGCTTTCTTTACTATATTTACTCCTTCTACTACGACTTTATTAAGAGCAGGAAAAACTTTTATTATTTTACCTTTTTTACCCTTATTACTTCCTGCTATAACTATTACATTGTCTCCTTTTTTGATTTTCATATTAAATAACTTCTTGAGCTAATGAAATAATCTTTTGGTACCCCTTCTCTGCAAGTTCGCGAGGAATAGGACCGAATATACGACCTCCTTTTGGATCCATTTTATCTTTTTCCAATATAACGACAGCATTATCATCAAAACGAATATATGAACCATCATTTCTACGATAAGCCTTAACTGTACGAACAACAACAGCCTGTTGAACATCTTTCTTTTTAACTGCTTTACGAGGTTCAGCTACTCTAACAGCTATAACAACCTTATCTCCAATACCTGCATATCTTTTTTTAGAAGAGCCAAGTACTTTGAAAACTTTACCGATTTTACCTCCGGCGTTGTCTGTTATATTTACTATTGTTCCGTCTTGTATCATAAAATTAAATTACTTTAAATTTCTTATCTTTTGAAATTGGACGAGTTTCCTCTATTTCGACTATATCTCCAATCTTCTTTTCATTATTCTCATCATGAGCTTTATATTTCTTTGTTATCTTAAAACGTTTACCGTATTTCTTATGTTCAACATAACGATTAACTTCTACGACAACAGTCTTATCCATCTTATTTGAAACAATTACTCCTTTTAAAACTTTATTTGATTGTTTTTTTTCTTTTGTCATAAAATTATCTTGCTACTACACTAGTTTTAACTGGCAATTTGGTTCCTGCTTTACGCATTGCTTCACGAGCAATAGCTTCAGTAACCCCATCGACTTCAAATATAACTCTACCTGGGCGAATATCCAAACAGTAGCCTTGTGGGTCTCCTTTTCCCTTTCCCATACCTACCTCTGCTGGTTTTGCAGTAAATGGTCTATCTGGAAAAATACGAATCCACATACGTCCTGTCTTTCCAAGAGCACGTGAAGCAGCCTTACGAGCTGATTCTATTTGATTAGCACGAATACGTCCACCGGCTGTAGCCTTAAGTCCGAATGAGCCAAAAGAAATAGCTGTTCCTCTTGTATCTGGAGTAACCTTTGTCATATCTGTACGGCCTGTTTGCCATTTTCTATATTTTACTTTCTTTGGTAGTAACATAAAATTATTTTACTTGTTTCTTAATATCATTAAAAACCTCTCCTCTATAAATCCAAACTTTTATACCAATATCTCCATAACTCATGTGAGCTTTCTCACGAGCGAAATCGACATCAGCACGGAAAGTCTGAAGAGGTATTGAACCACGCTTTATCTGTTCACTACGAGCGATTTCAGCACCAGCCAAACGTCCTCCTAGGTAAATACGAGCTCCTTTTACTCCACGAGCAGCCATAACCTTCTCTATTGATTGCTTCATAACTCTTCTAAAAGGAAGACGCTTCTCTAAACCTTCAGCAATAGCACAAGCTACAATACTAGCGTCAGCATCAGGATTAGCAACTTCTACTATATCTAGTTTGAAATCTTCAGCTCCCTTTATTTTATTCTTTTTAAGAACAGCTTCAATACTTGCTTTAAGCTTTATAACTCCTTCTCCTGAGCGTCCAATAATCATACCTGGGCGTGAAGTGTGTATAATTATCTTTGTAGATTTCATATTTCTTTCTATTTCAACACGAGAAATATAGAAACCACGAAGCTTTTTAGCTAAAAATTCACGAATAACTACATCACTCTTTAAAAGATCTTTGTATTTTTTATCAGCAAACCAGCGTGATTTCCAATCGCGGAGAGTTACTAATCTATGAGCATATGGGTGGACTACTTTTGACATAATTATTTATCTGTTTTAGTTTTAACTGTTTTTTTAACTTTTGGTTTTGATTCTTTCTTTTCTGTCTTTGCTTTTGGGGATTTATTAATCTTTTCTGCTTTTATTACTTCTTTAAGAGAAACTTTAACATGACTTGTTCTTTTGTTTATTCTAGAAGCACTTCCACGAGCTCTAGGCATTGAACGCTTCATTACAATTCCTTTATCTACGGTAATATTTTCAATAATAAGATTATCTACATCTATACCAGCTTGCTTAGCGTTAGAAACAGCTGAAGCTATAAGCTTTTTAATTGGTAATGATGCTCTTTTAGGTAAATTATCCAAATGAATAAAAGCCTCGGAAACCCTTTTTCCTTTAATTAGTCCTGCGACAAGGGCTACCTTGCGTGGTGACTGTCTGTAATTTTTTAAAAATGCTTTCATAAATATTAATTAATTATTTTTTCTTAGTGTCAGTAGCTGCTTTGGCGGATTTGGCTGCAGATATTTCAGCTTCTTTCTTCTTTGCTTCTAATTCTTTCTGCATCTTACCTCCATGTCTTACGAATTTTCTTGTAGGTGAGAATTCTCCGAGTCTGTGTCCTACCATATCTTCACTAACTAGAACTTCAACATGTGTCTTCCCGTTATGAACTCCAAAAACAAAACCAACCATTTCAGGGGATATTACGCAAGCGCGAGACCATGTCTTAATAACGCCTGTTTCAATAGGCTTTTTACCAGCTATCTTTTTTAATAGCCTTTCATCAACATATGGTCCTTTATTTAGTGATCGTGTCATATAATATAATAAGCTTCTACGAGCTTGTAGGTTCTATACTATCAGATACAAAAATAAAGTCAAGATTTAGTAATAAACATCTAAGGACTATATTTCTTTAATTATTGGAATTGTCTTCGAACAAGCCTTACAGTTCCCTCCACAGTCAATACCTGTCTCATTTCCATTTTTAATTCCGTCTGAACAAGTATCATCAAAAATTGTACACCCTGGTGGGTTTGTAGCACCATTTGAACAATCTGAAAATATTGTACACAATGGTGGATTTGTCGCACCATTAGAACAAGATGGATATACAGTGCACAATGGTGGATTTGTCGCACCATTTGAACAAGATGGATATATGGTACATAAAGGATAATTTGTCGCACCGTTTGAACAAGTAAGAGTTGAAGATATCAGTACACTATGAGAAGACCAATTGGAGTTTAAGCCGTGATAATTTTGAGCTAGAACTTTGAAAACTTTTGTTCCATAAGATGACCATGATTTTAATATAGATTGAGATACCCCAGAAGACACATAGTTAATTTCCCCATTTACAACAGAAGGTAGCCATTCATCTGCAGTACCGTCTAAATTCCAATCAATTCCATATCTTATTTTAAGACCATCTGGATCTGTAGAATAAAATGAAAATGTTCCATTTTGGTTTAAATTCAAAACAGTAGGACCACTTATTATTGGATCAGAAGGATTAGGTGTACACGTCTTAGAACAAGACTGAGTAACAGTAGCATCGCCTTGGCAAGAAGACCCTCCATACTGGGGTACGGGCCTTGTACACGTCCTAGTTGCTGTTTGAGTTCCAGTAACCACACCAGATGTTTTAGACCCACAAGAAGCACTGCAAGCACTCCAATTAGGTATAGACCACCCACCGTTTATAGGATTAGCAACGCAAGTTTTAGAAGTACCATTCCAAGATGAACCACTTACACAACTTGCATAAGCTGTAGTACAAGAAAGTCTTGTACTACCATTAATTAAACAATATGAATTATAAAAATCATCTCTATTACTAATAGTATCATTAAACTCACCATCATTAGCTGTAGCTTTTACTCGATTATAACCATCTCTAACAAAAGAAGTACTGACGGGATTAGATGTTGACCAGCTTACTGTCGTAACACAAGAATTTTTACCAATATCAATTTCACAATTCGTAGAATCAATAGATCCTTTTACTCTTGCTTCTGCTGATATTTCTTTGGTACAAAATAATTCATTTTCATAATTACCACCAGGTAATTCTCCAAAACCACACATCCAAGAATAAATATCAGAATTAGCTCCTTCTGATTTATTACTACTTCCATAAACAATAGAACCACCAGAGGAACAAGTATTTACTTCTAAACCACAAGAATTTGATTCTGCATTTGGATTATATGAACAAATATCAGAATCATCACCTCCTGCAACACCATTACATCTCCAATTAACTACAGGAAGTGAATCCTCAGCATCCACATAATCACCAGATTCACATGAATTCATCCAACCACCACAAACACCATCAGCTTTTGTTCTTAAACTACTACAAGAATCCCAACTACCACTTCCATAACCTTTACACTGCCAATATTCTTTATATTCATCTTGTGAATTATTATCCCTATATCCAGAAGAACAACCATCAACAGAACATACACCATTTCCAGAAACAGAAAATCCTATACTAAAATTATTTGAATATGACCCTAAACTAGAACTAAAAGAAATGGAATAATTACCAGGGGCAGATGGTGCTGTGAATGTTATAGAATTAGCAAATGAAGATCCTCCAGATATAGTGCCGGATAATAAGGTTTTATTATTACCATTCAAGTTGGCTGTTATACTTAAACCTAAAGGATTATTAGCACATGCAGTCATCGAAGCATCACCAGAAACAGTAATTGTTCCGTTAGGCTGATAAGAAGAACTGTCCAGATCAACAACGATATCAGCATGGGTGTTATCAGACTGCCCTAAGGTGAATGTTGTTGCATCTGCGTTAAAAGGAATGAAACTTCCTAAAGCAATTAGGACAAAAAATGGAAATATTACGTGAAATGGTAACGGTTTAAATTTATCTTGATCATTATTCTTTTTATTTTTTCTGTATTTAATAAAAATAAATATAAATAAAATAATTAAAATTGAAACTACAATATACCAAATGAAAGAATAATTCTTAACAGGAAGAGATTTGCTTAGAACGGAAATAGAATGTTCACCCAAAACACTTCCATCATCATTAATAATAGAAAGGGAAATTTGTGGATTCTTACAATCAGATAAAATATTTATAGGAACTTCTACTTTAGAACTAGTATTCTCTACTATTGATTGATTAATTTCTTCTGCGCAAAGATTACCTTTTGCATTTTTAATAGAAGCCTTAAAAGAAGGGTTTATTTTTGAAGAAACACGACTACCAATAAAATTATCTGCGCTTGGAGACCAAATAAATGACAATGTTGCAGTCTCTCCTTTTAAGTAATAATCTTTATCTAAAGAAATGTTCTGAACAGTAGCACTAGCTCCACTTAAAACATAATGAGCTATTACTGTATTTGAGGAGATATTATCATTTTTTAACAAAACCTTAACATCATAAGCCTGAGGATTTAATGCTTTTGGCAATGTGATATAGATATCCTTACTTTCTCCAGATTTAAAAGTAAAAGGATCAAAACTTCCCCCACTAGCTTCGACAACATTTCCATACAAAGTACGATAAGTAGTTTCAAAAACAGGATTTACTATTATTTCTTGATCTGAATTATTTAAAACATTACAAGTTAATACCAAATTTTCATTAGAACGAATAGCTACACCTTCAGATAAAGTATAATCTTCTTGAAATCCATCAATATATAGAGAACAGGAATCGGCATTAATATTTATACCTTTAGTTGAAGATTTTAGTGTAATATTTTTTACAAAAGCAACTCCAAAAGGAAAGCTATTAGCATTTTTACTTGTAATCCATAAAGAATAATCCCCAGATAAATTGGAAGGGGCTGTATATGAAATTTCTTTAGATATTCTACTATTCTCATACAAAGTAAGACTTTCAGAATAAACTTTCTCATCTGCAATATAAGATGAGCCATCTTTTTTTCCGATAAGTTTTACTCCATATTTAACTCCACTTTGTAACCCCTGACCATTAGCTAAATCAAAAGAGATTTTAAAATTATTATTATCCTCTGAAACAACTGTTGCTTTATAGATACTTACGTTTGCAACAGAAACAAGTCCAGAAGATTCTTCTTTTTTTGCAGCATCTAAAGAAACAGTATTCTCAGCAAAAACATTCTGATTAACAAAAAATAAACTAAGAGCAAAAACTGAGGAAATTAATAATTTTAAAAATTTCATATATTAAAAAGTTAATAATAATTATATGATTATTATATCATATAATTAAAAACCCCTACACTTTATGTAGGGGTTTTTAATTATACTTAAATAAAATTACTTAAGAACGACTGTGAAGTTTTTCCATTCCGGAGTACAATTATTGTTCTCATTTGTTTCATTAACAAAATATGAAAGTTCTTTATCTATAGCAGTATTATTACCATACTGCCCATAATTTGTATAAGCAATATCTGCACAAGCTTTTACTTTTTGTTTTCCCGTATTCCCAAAAGAGTGATAGGTTAAAACATCAATCGTCGATCTAGCCTTAACAGTTTCTGTATTTAAAGAAGTTCCAGTTATAAAATCACTATTATTATCACCTCTCCAATTAGTATTGAAGGACATAGGTGGAATATCTGCAGTTCCATTATTTCTTACTCTAACTATTATAGGAGTACCACCATTAATTTTAACAACTTCTGGAAGAATAATACTATCTACTGACAAATCCCATGTTCCAGAAGATGGAGTCAAAGATTTATCACTATCCTTACAATACAACTGCCAGAAATAATTTAATTTTGCTCTTGTTTGAGTGTCAGTATTTCCTGTTTGTTGACTAAGAGATACCGCTGCTGAATTACTTATACCATACAAAGTTGGATTAAATGACTGGAAATAATCAACACCCTCTTCTGTTAATTTACCAAAAGAACCATCTGCTCCTGTAAATGATATCTTACTTAACCATTGATCTGTTGGATATTTTGATTTCATCCAAACTAATAATTTCTGTAATTTTTCAACTTCATTATCTCCATCCAATAAGTCTGTTGAACCCCATGACATATTTCTAGTAAATTTAAATGCTTGACATGAAGCTAATTGTGAAGAACCAACAACAGCTCCTTTAATAACAAATGTTCTTGTTGTACAATTATCAGCATTTGTTGATTCTGTAACTAAATCAGTTGTATCTACACAGAATTTAACTGTATATGTTCCTGCTGTTGTAGGAAGAGTAAAATTATATGCTGATTTTGCAGTTTTACTATTTGCAGGAACAGTTGGAGTAAATGCTATTTCTGGGAAATTAGCAATAATTTTACCACTACTATCTGTTACAGAAAATGATGTTTTAAAATCTGTTGTTACAGCAGAACCTTCATTGTAAATATATCCAGGATAACTAACTTTACTTCCTGAAACAAGTGAGGATGAATATTCTGGTAGGTATGCGGTTAGATTCACAATTGGTTTATTATTTTTACCATTGAGAGGTCCATAATATGCTCCATTTGTTGTATTAATCGGATCTGTATAATTATCTCTTACAACTATATATGTCCAATCATAACTGTTATCTTTATAGCAGTTATTCTTTTCATTTGATTCCTTTACGTCATTAACTTCTCCGTCATCTGATCTCTTTTCTTGGTCAGCACAAACTCTTACATAGTAAGTTCCAGCTTTACTAAACTTTTTAAAAGTTTTAATTTCTGTTGTTCCACCTGAAGTCAAACCATTTATTATAATTGGATTACTATCAGTAACTGAACCCAACCATGTATCTTTAAATTCAAAATGATTCTTAAATGAAGTTATAGTTGAACCTCCTTTATTTTTTACTGTCGCATACAATGGGAATTCTACACCTTTTACTACTGAATATAGATTATCGGTATAAATACGTCCATCAATGATTAAATCTGGAAGTGCAGATGTTCCTCCACTTGTTACTGGAGTAAACTTAACCCAATCTGTACAGTTATCTGTTTCACTAGATTCTTTTATTTGATTTACCTTATTTAATCCATCATTATTACTATGATTACCTTGATCTGTACAGAATCTAACGCCAGTATATCCTTCTACAAATTTCCATGGGAATGAAACTTTCATTGTATCCCCAGAGAAATTATTTGTATTTGTTGTAAGTTTATATGATTTGAAATCACTAAACCAAGCTTGTATAAGATTTGATTTAGTTGATATATCCATTCTATTATAAAATGTTGTGTTTGAAGCTACATTTCCTGTTTTAGTAACAGTGGCATTAATAGTTCCTTGAACTCCTGGAATATATGTTGTGTTATCAAATGCAACTGTTAGGTTAGGAAGAGAAGAATCTGCTACTACAACATTAATAAAACCTGAGCAATTATTATCTTCATCTGATTCTTTAATAGTTCCTACGTGGGTTGTAGGTATTTGATCAGCACAGAATTGAATTTGGTATGACCCTCCTGTTGTAAACGTATAAGATATTATGGAATCTGTAACCACACTCTTACTATTTTTAGGAATATAACCAGAACTACCATAATTACTACGAATATCTGTAATAGAACCATTTGAATCTTTAATTTCAAAATGACCACCAGTTTGGCTTATTATATCTACTAGCCCTTTATTGGTAACTTTTGCATCTAATCTTACCGGAGTACCTGCTTTAACACTTACCAAAGGAGACATGGAAGAAATAAGATCTGGAAGCAAAGTATTACTATCTGTTGTTTTATCTGAAGAAGTTCCAGAAACAACAATAGGATTTGAAACACCTACACAGTTGTTATTTTCATTATATTCTTTAATACTACCAGTATCAGTATATGTCTTCTTATCTGCACATGTTCTAACTTTGTAAGAACCTACGTTGTCAAATTTATAACTACCAACCAATTTAATTGGGGTGACACCGACAGAAAGACTATTCTTAACTGGAGTTAATGTTTTTATAATAGCTCCTGTTGTAGAATCTATTATCTCAAAATGATTGTAGAATTCGCCACTAGTTGATTTTGATAAATTATTATTAAAGACAAGAGACTCAAAATTTAATGTAGTACCCGGAGTTGTAAATCCTGAAGGAACAGCTGTTGCTCCAGTTGAAAGATCTGGATATATTGAAGAATTTGGTAAAATTTTAACATCCATAAATGGACTACAATTATCCTTTTCGTTTGATTCTGAAATTAAACCAGAAGTATCTGTTGAAGATTTCTGATCAACACAACCAGCAAATGAATATGTTCCAGCCTTGTCAAAGGTGTATTGAGCAATTAACTCAACTATATCTGAATTTGTCTTGTAAACCGGTACAGACTTATTATAAGAAAGAGGTATTTCTACTTTATTACCTGCACCCTTAGTTTGGTCTGCTACTGTAATATAGCTGTAGAAAGTATCTGCCTTTGTTGCTTCATAGCCATTATTAATAATGGCTAATCTTAAACCATTAGAACCACCAGCTTTAACACCATATGTTGTATATCCCATTATTGGTTTTAGGTTCACACTTGAAGAAGTTGATGAAACTGAAGTATCTATAACGGTAATAACTCCTACATCTTTACAATTATTTTGCTCATTAGTTTCAGATATTCTTGGATTTACACCACCATCATCAACACACAAACTTACATTATATGTTCCTGTGTAATCAAAAACTCGAGATTGATTTTTATAAAAAGAACCGGAACCACCAGCTTTTATACCACTAGTTACTGTCCCATATAAAGTACCGCTCCCGACACCCGTATTATTACTGTTTCTTATATATATAATATAATCAACATAAGAACTAGAAGAAACACTAACCTCACCTGAATTTTGAATGTATCCATCAAAAGATAAAGATGTACCTTTTGTAATAGTTTTTGGTAAAGAAGGATTAGTAATAAAACCAACCAAATCAACCCCACCAGTCAAAACAGATGTTTCAGTTATGAAAGATTGAGTATTAGTGCTAGTTGCAGTTCCTGTACTATTAACAGCGTAAGCCTTGTAATAGTATGTAGTATTTGGATTTAAACCTGTGATATCAGCACGGAAAGATTCTGTTGAATCTATTTTGTCACTGAAAGAAACACATTTACTGCCACCATAAGTTGATGAACCGTTAGCATTTGGATAATAACCCAAAGAAGATGAATTTGTATTGTAACAAAAACCATATGATGTAATAACAGAAGGATAGCCTAAATTACTAACATAACCTAGTAAAGTAGCCCCTGTCTGAGAAACACTACCGGCTGGTGATGCTACTATGGTTGGAATAGAGTTAGAAGAAATATTCTCTGGTATTGTAAAAGTAATAAGACCTGTATAAGCTACACCTGTACTATTCTTTGCATAACCTTTTATATAGTAAGTAGCACCAGGGTTTGTTGCTAAATTTATAGTAAAACCATTAACTAAATTTATATTTGAAGAATTGTCTTCAATGCAATTAACACTGTAGTACCCTCCTGGATATGACGGCATATAAGATGAACTTGTACTATAACAAATACCTCTACTTGTGACAGTAGCAGGAATACCTAGACTTTTAACATCCATTACTAATGATGTTGATGATGATGAATTCTTTATAACAGAAGAACTTATAATTGATGGAATGGAATTAGAAACAACAACATTTGCTAATGTTTTAAACGTACTTAAACCTGAATAAGCAACGCCTGTACCGTTAACAGCATAAGCCTTGTAATAGTATGTAGTATTAGGATTTAAACCTGTAACACTTATAGAGTAAGAACCTAGTGAAACACCAGAATCACTTACACAAACAACACCATAAGACCCTCCTGGATATGATGGCATATATGATGAGTTTGAACTGTAACAAACACCACGAGAAATTATAGAAGCAGGGTTACCCAAATAAGTAACATTCCCACCGAAAACTACAGATGAAGATGTAATACTAGAAGCAGGAGATATAACAACACCAGGAAGAGTTCCACCAGCAACTACTGGTGCCTTAAAAATATATTCTCCTATCGTCCCAGTACCAGCACTATTTTTTGCATATGCATAATATGCATATGAGGTATTAGGTACCAACCCTGTAATATTTAAACTAAAACCACCACGAGTTTCCGACAAAACTGATGATGATTTATAACAAGTACGACTTGAGGCTCCGGTTGTTGAGTAACAAAAACCATATTCAGTTATTGTACTTCCTCCAGAACTAGAAATGAAAGCACTTAAAATAGCAGTAGTGCTACCTGTGCTTGTGGCAGACAAAGAAGAGAGAGTAGGAATTGTTATTTCAGCAGAAGCAAATTTAAACAAAAACAATGATGCCAAAATAAAAAATCCTGTAATAATTTTTTTCATATTTAATAAAATTTTTTTAAACTAGTAATAAATATATTATACAACTATCACAATAAAAAACAATGAAAAAACATAAAGGACATTTTTAAAAATGTCCTTTATGTTTTTTTGTTAAGAAATTAAAGAAAATATTTTTGGAGCAAAAATAATAAGACCAATAATACAGGCGACAAAAGCTGAGATAAGGACAGCCCCAGCTGCGACATCTTTAGTGTCTCTTGCGTAAGGGTGATAATTTGGACTTGTAAGATCTATATCTATTTCTATAGCGGTATTTATAGATTCTGCTAAAATCACCAGTCCAATAATAAGAATTAATATAGACCATTCAACTGATGAAATATTCAAAATAAAACCCAAATAAATAGCCAACCCACCAAAGAATAAATGCATCCAAGCATTATGAGTACTTTTAATAAAAATAAGAACACCTCTCCATGCATTTGTAGAACTCTTAATCCTAGCTACAAGTGAAAATCTTTTTTTCTCTGACATTTTTTTAATAGTTTTTTCCATTATTTTATTATACTACCTTAGAATATAAAACAAAAATTCCCCAACCGAAGTCGGGGAACAAAAAAATGACTTATTTTCAAAATTTAGCGCCATAGAAATTTCTATTTATCTTATAGGCTTTTTTTATCAGCCGAATATCTTCTTTGTGTTGTATATATTTATAAATACGATCTAAAAAAATATACAAGAATAAATTCGCTAAAAGTGCAGAGGCTATTGTTTCTATTAACAAATCTCTAATAAAACCACAACCTAAAGATAATACAAAAATAAGACAAATCATTATCTTTATAACCAAAACAATAGGTGTATTTGCTTTTTTGTCATTTACCTTGAAATATAAGGCAAAAAACAATGTTATAAAGAAGACCGCAATTATTGCGACTAGATTATTTTCTACTGTAAAAATAATAATTGACCCTGTTATAAACAGAACCAATAAAAAATAAGATAACCATTTCACGACAGTATGTTTTAAGTTTATATTTAACAAATATCTTTATAATTTATATGTAATATTATCTTAATTTGACATTTTGTCAATAGAAGGACTGTGTTTTTGAATCATCAAAAAAACTCGCAATTGCGAGTTTTTTTGATGATAGAATTTTCTTGTCCGCCTAAATTTTTTATAAAATTTGGTGGATATTTTTTCACTATTTTGATTTTTTGTTTTTTCCAACTTTTCTTCTAGAAACAATCCACATATTAGAGTATTTCTTTGGAGTTCTTGTCTTCTGGCCTTTACCAGATGGCTTACCCCAGAGAGTTTTAGCTCTTCTAAGACCTCGTCCTTGTGCTCCTTCACCTCCTCCGTATGGGTGATCAACTGGGTTCATCACACTACCACGGACTGTTGGACGAATTCCTTTCCAGCGATTTCTTCCAGCCTTTCCAATATTTTGTAAATGATATTCACTGTTTGAAACTTCACCGATAGAAGCCCAAGCATTTTCAGAAACTTTTCGAACTTCTGTTGATGGCATCTTGATGTTGGTATAACCAAGGTCGTTAGCCACTACTTGTCCAAAAACTCCTGCAGAACGAGCAAGCTTTGCTCCGTTCCCTGCTTTGATTTCTACATTGTAAACGAATGTTCCAACTGGAATAAGTTTTAGTGGAAGTCTATTACCAGCTGTAAGTGGAGCTTTTTCTGAAACAATAAAACTGTCTCCAACTTTAATTGATTTAGGAACAACAACATAACGTTTTTCTCCATCAGCGTAAACAACTAAACTAATAAATGCGTTTCGGTTAGGATCGTATTCTATAGTTGTAATTTTAGCTGGGATATCATGTTTATTGTACATAAAGTCTATCTCTCGATAGAGTCTCTTATGACCTCCCCCTTTGTGACGAACAGTGATTCTTCCTTGATTATTTCTTCCAACAGATCTTTTAAAACCATGAGTTAGAGATTTTTCTGGTTTACTAGCTGTCAAAACCCCACGATAAGTAACGGTTGTTGTATGTCTAGTTGAAGGTGTTCTAGGTTTATATTTTTTCATAAATTTATGCGAATGATATCGTCTCTCCTTTCTTTAAATATACGACCGCTTTTTTACCACCAGACCTAACTCCTGTCTTACCCCTTCGGAAAACTATCTTTTCTTTAATTTGAGTTATAGCTATTTTTGTAGGTGTAACTCCATAAAGCATTTTGATAGCCTTCTTTATTTCATTTTTGGTAGATTCCTCTTTGACATTGAAAGTGTAAGCACCTTTCTCTGAAGCAAGAGCTGACTTTTCTGTAATGCGAGGACCAATTACTAAAGGATGTGACTTTGCTTTTTTATCTACTACTTCTACTTCTTTTGTAGATTTTTTTATCTTTGTGTTTGCCATAAATTATTTTTTTTCTAATTTACCACCCAAGAAAGCGAAACTTTCTGTGGGTTGTGAGATAATAATGTAGCGATAAGCAAGTAAGTCGACTGGATTAACATTGCGAACCTCGTCTAATTCTACTGTCTTGATATTTGAAAAACTTTTCTTTAAAGTTTCACTTTTAGCCGGAACAGTAATGTAAGTATTTGTTTTCTTTCCTCCTGTTATTTTCTCAAAACCTTCGATTTTACTTAAATCAGTAACGATAGAAACAGCATCTTTAGTTTTGATATCTTTTATATTTAATTCTTCAACAAAAAGAATTTGTCCTTTACGGAATTTTTCAGAAAGAACTGTAAACAAAGCTTTGACTTTCATTTTTTTGTTTATTTTTTGTTCGTAACTTTTTTCATTACGAGGACCATGAGCAACTCCACCCCCTACCCAAATAGGTGAGCGAGTTGAGCCGTGACGAGCACGACCTGTTCCTTTTTGTTTCCAAGGTTTCTTTGTTGTACCTGAAACTTCTCCACGGAATTTAGTATGAGCGATTGGAGTACGAGCATTAGCTTGCATAGCAGTCACAACTTGGTGAACTAAGTCACCATTCCAAGGAAGACCGAATATTGATTCTGGTAAAGTAAGCTTCCCTACTGATTTACCTTTTTGATTGTATATTTGTGTTTCCATATTATCCTACTATTTCAATGAGTGTTCCGCGTCTTCCAGGAATAGCACCCTTGACTAATAATTGGTTATTTTCTTGATCAACACCAACAATCTCTAAATTTTTGACTGTAATGCGATCTCCGCCCATACGACCTGGCATTCTCATACCTTTTGGAACCTTGTTTCTAAGACCTCCACCGATAGATCCGTGTTCACGTTCAGAGTGTTTCTGGCCATGAGAACGAGGACCTCCGGCAAAGCCGTGTCTTTTAACAACTCCTTGAAAACCTTTCGCTTTTGAAAGACCAGAAATAACTACAATATCACCTTTTTTAAAAGCTTCTACGGTTATTCTGTCTCCAACTGATATTTCTTCTATATCGCGGAATTCACGAAGGTGTTTGAAGGCACTGTTATCTTTTTTATCTTCATTTGAAACAGGAGCAACGTGTCCTAAGTGAGCCTTAGTAGCACGACTAGACTTCTGTTCTTCATATGCAACCTGAACTGCTGTATAACCATCAGAATCAGGGTTTTTGACTTGAGTAACTACTAGTGGACCTGCAGAAATAACTGTAACAGGAATCACTTTGCCATCGTCATCAAAACATTGCATCATATTCTGTTTTTTTCCAAGAATGAATTTCATAATAATTTGTAGGATTACATCATTTTCACATCTATATCAACACCGGAAGGTAAAGATAAATTTGTGAGTGCTTCAATTGTTTTAGGATTAGGATTAAGTATGTCTATAACACGCTTATGTATTCTAATCTCGAACTGTTCACGAGCATTTTTAAAAACAAACGATGCTCTGTTCACAGTATATTTTTTGATTTCGGTAGGAAGAGGAATAGGACCAACTATTTTCGCATCATATCTAAGAGCCGTATCTATAATCTGTTTGACTGAAGCGTCTAAGATTTTATTCTCGTAAGCTCTAACACGAATACGAAGCTGGACTACTGCATCTTCTTTACCTTTTTTTGCTTTTGTAACCATCTTTGTTGTCATAGGTTTGTAATTTAAGGAACCAGAATAAATAATAAATTATTTATTAATCTTTGTTACAACACCTGCACCAACTGTTTTACCTCCTTCACGGATAGCAAAGTGCATTTGTTCTTCCAAAGCAACTGGAGTTACTAATTTAACTGAAAGGTTGACTGTATCGCCCGGCATAACCATTTCTACTCCAGCTGGAAGTGAAGCTTCACCTGTTACATCTGTTGTACGGATGTAGAATTGAGGCTTATATCCAGTGAAGAATGGAGTGTGTCTTCCACCTTCTTCTTTCTTTAATATGTAAACGTTACATTCAAATTCTGAATGTGGAGTAACTGTTCCTGGTTTAACAAGAACTTGTCCACGAGTAACATCTTCTTTCTTGATACCACGAATAAGGATTCCTGCATTGTCTCCAGCCATACCTTGTTTCAAGTTTTTGTTGAACATTTCAATACCAGTAACTGTTGTTTTTGTTGTATCTTTAATACCAACTATTTCAACATCTTCACCAACATTGATTACTCCTCTTTCTATTTTACCAGTAACAACTGTTCCGCGTCCTTCGATTGAAAAGATATCTTCAATAGGCATTAGGAAAGATTTTGTAACATCTCTTTCTGGAACTGGAATGTATGAATCAAGAGCATTTGTAAGATCAAGGATCTTCTTTGCCCATTCATCATTATTATCTGCTGATTCAAGAGCTTTCAAAGCTGAACCACGGATTACAGGACAGTTTGCACCATCAAATCCTTGTTTTGTAAGAAGTTCACGAACTTCTTCTTCAACTAGATCAAGCATATCTGGATCATCAACCATGTCGCATTTGTTTAAGAATACGATGATTTTTGGAACGTTAACTTGTTTTGCAAGAAGGATATGTTCACGTGTTTGTGGCATAACTCCATCTGTTGCAGCAACTACGATAACAGCACCGTCCATTTGAGCAGCACCAGTAATCATGTTTTTAATGTAGTCAGCGTGTCCTGGAGCATCGATGTGTGCGTAGTGACGAGCTGGTGTCCAATACTCATTGTGAGAAAGGGCGATAGTAATACCACGAGCTTTTTCTTCTGGAGCTGAGTCAATTTGATCAACACCTTTGATTTTAGCACCGTATTCACCACCTTGGCGGTTTAATACACTTAAAATAGCCGCAGTTAATGTGGTTTTCCCGTGGTCAACGTGACCAATAGTACCCACGTTTACGTGTGGCTTGTCTCTGTTAAATTCTTCTGCCATATACATTATTGGTTGATAAACATAACTGAACATACGAGAAACGTACTCAATTATGACTACCAACATAAATTATTTTAATAAATGTTGTACCACTCGATAGAAAAGTGATATGTGGACCTCATACTACCAAATCTAAAAATAAAGTCAAGTGTGACAAACCTCAAAAATCAAAGATTTTATTAAAAATAAAACAATAAATATTGACAAAAAATCATAATAATTGTAATCTATAAACAAAATACATAAATATAGTAATAAACCTATATAAATAAGGACATTTTAAAAAAGCAATAAAATGAAAAGTGAAGTTAAGTTAAAATTTTGGCAGAAAGTTAATATTTTCTTGGCCAAATTGCCAGATTTAAGGCTAGTAAAGAATCTCAGAAAAATTTCATTGAAAAAATGGAATGCTGAATTCGAAAGAGGGTGGAGTAAAATATGTAATCCTAAAATACAGTGGGTTATCGATATAATTCCAATTAGCCCTGAAGAAAAACAGTTACAAATCTTTAAATACCTAGAGGGAATAACTTTAGGCAAATGGGAGATATTGTCGCTCTATCAACTGAAAAAGTTAATCGAATTATGCGATTCTTTAGACAAAAAGACTGTTTTGGGGACTATTTATGAGATTTGGAAATTTAAATCCATAAATCTTTGCAACCAAAACCAAGAAATCGCCTTTATAATCAATGAATTTGATAATTTGGAAGATTCTGCGCAAGAAGAAGCCATAGAGTTAATAAAAAACTCAATGGTAAAAGCCGATGAAGGGAGAAAATTAGACATTTTCTTTATGGCTAGCTACAACAACAGAATTATCCGCGAGATCAAACATTTCTTTTAAAAATCTAAGAATTAAAGCCTGCACAAATGTGTAGGCTTTTTTAAAAACAAAATTAAAGACTTAAAAGATATTAAATCTCATTGACTAAAACAACACTATAGGGTAATATATTTGTGTAAGTAGTCCGTCCTCGAACCGGACTTTTTTTATAAAAATTTAATACCTGCCCGCACAATGCTTAAACATAGCTATTGCAGGCGGGACAACTAAATATGTTAGATCTCAAAACAATGAAATCTGCCTTAGAACAGCTTGAGCAAGAGCGCAAGATTCCTAGGGAAAAGATTATTGATGCGATAGAGCAAGCACTTGCCGCCGCATACAAAAAAGAATATGGGAAAAAAGGACAAATAGTCCGAGCAAAGATAGATATTGATACAGGTGAAATGGAATTCTATCAGGTTAAAATTGTCGTTGATGAATCAATCATCCGTATGCCAAAAGATGATGAGGAAGAGGATGACGAGGAAGAAATCGACGAAGATGATGAAAGAGTTCGCTTTAATGAAGAGCATCATATACTGATAGAAGATGCAAAAAAGATAAAAAATAATGTTAAATTAGAAGAAGAATTAATATTTCCCCTAGAAAACAAAGAAGACTACGGAAGAATCGCTGCACAAACAGCCAAACAAGTTATCATTCAGAAAATTCGTGAAGCTGAAAGAGGTGCAATAGTAGATGAATACGGAAGTAAAGAAGGAGAAATAATTAATGGAATTGTTCAAAAAATAGAAAGAGGAGTTCTTTACATTGATTTTAATAGAGCAACAGGAATACTTCTCCCCGAAGAACAAATTCCAGGAGAATTTTATAACAGAGGAGATAGAATAAAAGCATATCTATATTCTGTTGAGGAGACACCAAGAGGTGTAAACTTAAAACTCTCAAGAACTCATCCAGAATTTATAGAAGGACTCTTTGCAATGGAAGCTCCTGAAATAGCAAGCGGTGTAGTAGAAATAAAATCAATTGCCCGTGAAGCTGGAAGTCGTTCCAAAATAGCAGTCTTCTCAAATGATGAACATATAGACCCAATTGGTTCTTGTGTTGGTCAAAAAGGAGTTAGAGTTTCTACGGTTATGAGTGAGCTTGGAGGAGAAAAGATAGACATTATTCCATGGTCAGGAGACCCAGAAACTTATATAGCAAGTGCAATTTCTCCAGCAAATGTATTAAACATTGAAGTAGTAGAAAAAGAACACAAAGCATTAATAGAAGTAGCAAATGACCAGCTTTCACTAGCTATAGGTAAGGGAGGACAAAATGTCCGCCTTGCTGCCAAACTTACAGGTTGGAGAATAGACATAAAAGGCATGGAAGGTTCTACAGAAAGTAATGAAGATGTGTTAGAAGATGATGGTATCGTCGATGATGGTACAGAATAAAATACACAAAAGTAAGTAGGAATATTTTTGAATAGTTTTATTGAAGGAGCGTGCACAAGGTCGATGGACCGAGCAATGAAGAAAATTTCAGCAGAAATTTATCTGGACCCTTCAAGAAAATCTATTCAAAAATCTTCCATATTATAAATATTATTAAAAATAACTAAATAAAAATATATGAATTCATTTATTATTTTTGCTCTCGTTTCCTCAATAGTTGCTATTGTTTACGGATTAATCTTAATCAAGGTTGTCTTAAGCAAAGGAACTGGTGACTCTAAAATGCAATCAATTGCAAAAGCAATTCAAGAAGGTGCAAAGGCATACTTAAATCGTCAATATAAAACAATCGGAATAATCGCAGTTGTATTATTCCTTATAATAGGCTTTGTCCCTGTCCTCGGATGGGCAATGGCAATCAGTTTCATTTTCGGTGCTATTCTTTCAGCTCTAGCTGGATACATCGGTATGAATGTTTCCGTCCGTGCAAATGTCCGCACAACAGAAGAAGCAAAGAAAGGACTAAAAGAAGCTCTTTCTCTTGCTTTCAAAGGTGGAAGTGTTACAGGACTTCTCGTTGTTGGACTTGCTTTACTTGGAGTAACATTATTCTACGTGATAGCAGGTAATATTATAGGAGAAGAAGCTGCAGTGAAAGCCCTTATCGGTCTTTCATTTGGAGCATCTCTTATTTCTGTTTTTGCAAGACTAGGCGGTGGAATATTTACAAAGGCTGCTGATGTAGGTGCAGACCTTGTTGGTAAAGTTGAAGCTGGTATTCCAGAAGATGATCCTCGTAACCCAGCAGTTATCGCTGATAATGTCGGTGATAATGTCGGTGACTGTGCAGGTATGGCAGCAGACCTTTTTGAAACATATGCTGTGACTTCAGTTGCAACAATGCTTCTTGGTTCTCTTGTTTTTGCTTCATTTGGTGGAGCTATAATATATCCTCTAGCAATTGGCGGAGTAGCAATATTCTCATCAATTATCGGAACATGGTTCGTAAAACTTGGTAAGAAACAAAATATAATGGGTGCTTTATACAAAGGCCTCATTGTTTCAGGAATTCTATCAGCTATCGGTTTCTACCCAATAACAAAATGGTTAATGAGTGGTCAAGATCTTTATTCTACAACTGCACTATATATATGTTCACTCGTAGGAATCTTAGTGACTGCATTTATCGTTGTTATCACAGAATATTACACATCAACAGCTTATAACCCAGTTAAATCTATTGCGAAAGCCTCAGCTTCGGGACATGGTACAAATGTTATTCAAGGATTAGCAGTTTCAATGAAGGCTACTGCCCTTCCTCTTATAACAATAGTTGCTGGAATTTTAGCTTCATATCATTTCGGTGGACTTTACGGAGTTGCAGTTGCAGCAATGGCAATGCTTTCTCTAACAGGAATAATAGTCGCAATTGACTCATTTGGTCCTATTACAGACAATGCTGGTGGTATCGCAGAAATGTCAGGACTTCCAGAAAGTGTTCGTAATGTTACAGACCCTCTTGATGCAGTTGGTAATACTACTAAAGCGGTTACAAAAGGTTACGCTATCGGTTCAGCAGGACTCGCAGCTATTGTTCTCTTCGCTTCTTACACACAAGAATTTGCAAATGCAGGACATGTATTAACTTTTGATTTAAGTAATCCATTAGTTATCGCAGGTCTTCTTATCGGAGGATTACTTCCTTACTACTTCAGTGCATTATGTATGGAAGCTGTAGGAAAGACAGCAGGAAAAGTAGTTGAAGAAGTTCGCAGACAATTTAAAGAAATAAAAGGAATAATGACAGGAGAAGGAAAACCAGATTACAAAACTTGTGTGGACATCGTTACAAAAGATGCCATCAAGCAAATGGTTCTCCCTGCTGTTATCGCAGTTGTTGCACCTATAGCAGTTGGATTCATCCTTGGACCACAAGCACTTGGTGGACTTCTAGTAGGTTCTATCATCACAGGAATATTCTTAGCAATCTCAATGACATCCGGTGGTGGAGCATGGGACAACGCAAAGAAATATATTGAACTTGGAAACTTTGGTGGTAAGGGTAGTGACGCTCACAAAGCAGCCGTTACTGGAGACACAGTTGGAGATCCTTACAAAGATACAGCTGGTCCCGCTATCAATCCAATGATTAAAATCTTAAACATCATTGCTTTGATAATCGTTCCTATCATAATTTCAATTTGGTTTTAAGAAATAAAATCTTAAACTAAAAACAAATCAAAAAATCCCCTTACGGGGATTTTTTGATTTTTATATCCTTATCTTTCCATCTAAATCTAATATTTCAGAACCTTCATAATATATATTAGCAGCTATTGCCATAGTTTCCTGTAGCATTTTCATATTATCAGAATAAAATTCAATAGGAATACTTTTTTCATTCGCATAAGTTTCTTGATTTATTTTTATTGTATTCATTTTTGAGGCAATAAATCTATAAACTTTAAGAGGTGATGGATTATCTATTCTTATTTCGCCTTTATTCAATCTCGATTGTTCTAATATTTTATTCCAAAAAATTTCAAATTTTGGGCATTCAATTTTTATTTCATTAATTAATTCTTTGTTTGTCTTTATTTTTTCTTGATTGTTGAAATTTTCCATTCCCATAATATTTTACCTTTCGGATCATTAATTTCTAATGCCCTAATTTTACCCCCCCCGATAGGTCATGTCAAGGAAATTTAAACTACCAAAATCCAACCCGCTTTGCGCGATAGCGTAAAGCGGGTTAAAGTGATACAATCTATTCATGTCTATCAAAAGTGATATTTTAGAAATTTTAAATACTCCGCAATTTTACTATAAAGGAATCGCGATGAATGCATTATTCTTACCTATCTTTGAAAATAATAAGAAACAATCCGTAAGAAATAAATTCCATCAACTTTACAACGATGGATACTTAGAAAAAAGAGATGGTAAATTTTTCATAAATAAAAACGGAAAGGAATATCTCATTAAAACTAAAAAGTTACAACTACGAAACTTTGAACCCACTCTAAATAATAATCCAAAGAATTTGCTTTTGCTTTATGATATCCCTGAGAATAAGAAAAAAGAACGCGACTGGTTCCGACGAACACTCATAAAGTATAGTTTTGTAATGATTCAAAGAAGTGTTTGGGTTGGACCATCCCCTCTTCCAAAAGAATTCCTAGATTATGTAAAATCAATCGGCCTCAAAGACTCAATCAAAACATTTAAATTGGAAAAAGGTTATAAATCATAAAAACTAAATCCAACTCACGTTACGCGATAGCGTAAGCTGGGTTAAAAGTAAGAATATTTTTAAAATAAAAAGAGTTTAAAAGAAGTTAAAAGTGCTGTTTGAATATTATTGGATTTTAGTATAAGATAAGGGCATCAAATTAATAAATTAAACAGATAACAATATGAAAATAGATATTAAAAAATTAGAAAAAAGTGAAATAGAAATTAATGGTGTTTTAGATTGGGCAGAATTTGAAAAATATGAAGGAAAAGCTCTAGAAAGAATCGGTGAGAGAGTTGAACTCCCAGGTTTTCGTAAAGGTAAAGTTCCAGCCAGTATGATAAAAGATGCAGTTTCCGAAATGGAAATCCTTGAAGAAATGGCCCAAAATGCCCTTTCAGAAAATTACACAAAAATATTAGAGGAGAATAAGATAGATGCCATCGGACACCCACAAATCTCTATTACTAAAATAGGTAAGGGTTCTGACTTAGAATTCAAAATTATCACTGCAGTACTTCCAGAGGTAAAACTTCCTGATTATAAAAAAATAGCAAAAACTGAAAACAAAAAAGAAGAAAACAAGAAAGAAATAATTATTGATGAAAAAGATGTTGAAAAGGTTATAACAGATCTTCGCAAAATGCGCGCCGAGCAAGCCCGCCCCCCACATGAACACAAAGATGATGAGAATGAAGAAGAACACGCAAAGGCCCATGCAGAAATTCCAGAAAGTGAATGGCCAGAATTCAATGATGAGTTTGTAAAATCTTTTGGTGATTTTGAAAATGTAGAAGCTTTCAAAGAAAAAATAAGAAATAATTTAAAAATAGAAAAAGAAACAGAAGCTAAAGATAAAATTCGTTTAGCAATAATGGAAGAAATTGTGAAACAATCAGAAATAGAAACACCAGAAATACTTATCCAAAGTGAAACAGATAAAATACTATACCGCCTTCAAGCAGATATAGAAAATGTCGGATTCAAGTTTGAAGATTATTTAAAACAAATAGGAAAAACTGAAGAAGAATTAAGAAAAGAGTGGCATGACGAAGCAGAGAAACGTGCGAAACTTCAAATGATAGTGCATACAATTTCAAAAGAAGAAAAACTTTCACCAACTGAAGAAGAAATAGAAAAAGATGTTACACAAATAACAACTATGTATAAAGATGCAGACCCGGCTCGTGCTCATGCATATGTCGAGCAAATGCTTGGAAATGAAAAAGTGTTTAAATTCTTAGAAGACCAAAGATAAATTAAAAAGGTGAAACAATTTTTGTTTCACCTTTTTAATTATGCTAAAATGTATTTGTTACTAATTAATAAATATAAAATATATGTTAATCCCAACCGTTATAGAAAAATCACAATTTGGAGAACGTGCTTATGACATCTACTCTCGTCTTTTAAATGATAGAATCATTTTCCTTGGAGGTTCGATAGATGATAATGTCGCAAACCTAGTCATCGCTCAACTTCTTTTTCTTGATCATGAAGATTCAAAGAAAGATATCTCTCTTTATATTAATTCCCCTGGTGGATCAGTTACCGCAGGACTTGCCATTATAGACACCATGAATTTTATTAAAAGTGATGTATCTACTATTTGTGTGGGTATCGCCGCTTCTATGGGAGCACTTATCCTATCTTCTGGTAAAAAAGGAAAGAGATATTCTCTTCCAAACTCTGAAGTAATGATTCATCAAATTATTGGTGGAGCGGAAGGGCAAGCAAGTGATATTGCGATTAATGCAAAGCATATGCTCCGATCAAAAGACAGATTGAATAAAATTCTTTCACAAAATACTGGTAAAAAATTTGAACAAGTAGAGAAAGATTCCGACCGTGACTATTGGATGACAAGTGACGAAGCTCAAAAATATGGGATTGTAGATGAAATAATTTCAAAACAAAAATCTGGAAAGTAATTTCAAAAATAAACCTAAATAGCCCCGCGACAAAAGTCGCAGGGCTATTTTTTACCACCATTATTCTGCCGGTTAATTCCTAATTAAATGCAACTCATTCGTATAAATAAAAATGAGCGAGGAGAGAGATTTCAAATACTAAATACAGTATATTTAATATTTTGCAATGTCTTCAGATATTACCCGACAAAATAATGGTGGCAATTCATTATTTTCTAATCCCAATGAATTCACAAATAAAATGGCTAAAAAATATTTATGAATTCAATAAGGATGTGGAAGTTTCGCAAAGCAAAACTTCCACCATCTTTTTATTTAACCCTAACCCTATTCTTCTTTACCTCGGCGCCATCTTGGATAAATGTCGTCGTGATAAACAGAACGACTGTTATCAAAATACCAATCTCCCCCACGGAGAAGACGGTACCATTTAAATTGCGAGAGTCTCCACCACCCCTTAGGGATCATTTCGAAGGAGACCATTAAAATTGATATTCCCCAAAAAACGGGTAATAACACAATTACCATAATTAATTCTAGTAATATAAATTCATTCATATTTTTAGTTTTTAATTTGCCTACTCTTTGGATTTTCGGCACCCTCCTTTTTAATTTGCCAAGATTTCATGTAAATGAAACTATGGCAAATTCAAAAAGAGGTTTTAAAAACAGAAAATGAAAAATTACAAAAATTCTCACAATGAATCCTCCATTTTAAAAATGAAGAATTCAATAATGAGGTCGAGTGAATAATCACTCGACCAAAATTGTTTAACCCTAACCCGTTATTTAGATAATCCTGCTTCACGAAGCAAAACAGCCAAATCACTTTCTCCTTTTTCTTCAAAAACAATAAGAGATCCATTATTAAATGGAACCTTATTTTCAATAGCCAAATTCAAGGCAACCATAGCTTCATCAAAATGACTAACACTATTTATAAAACCTGGAATTAAGCTATTTACATAAGCCCAAGCATAGGCCTTTTCAGCAACTTTTTTCACATTTACCATTTTAATCTCATTCGCACGAGAAACTAAAAATGAATAACCAGAAATTATTTCGGTGCTTTTACCTCTCAATTCTGTAAAAATTTGTAAAACAAAATTTACATCTAATTTTTTGTTTACCACCATAGAAATAGCCAGGTTAATATTCGCTATTATTTGACCCTTGCTTACTTTAATAAGCTGATCTATTTGAACATCAGTAAAACCAACCTCAATGGCTTTTTCTTTGGCTGAAGCAAATTTTTCATTACGAGTAGTTATTTTTTGGATTTTGTTTTCCTCTATGATTTTTTTTGTGCAACCATAGACATCAACTCCATCAATAAACACCCACCCTTTTTCAACCTCTAGAGTCTGAATTTCTTCATACCACCAACTTTGACTATTATTCCACCTATGATTAGTCATCGTATCTATACGAGGCTCCCCATTATCAAAAATTGATAATTCAATAGGTGTACCATCGGGCATATAAAAATGTAATGATTGAAAACTTGCACCACCATTTTCATAATCATAATGCCCATTACTGGGAACACATGGCATAATTACAATTTTGTGATGACTTCGACTTGTACTATCATGCTCGTGCATAAGTTGCACAGAATGATGACCAAATGAAGCCCTACTTTCATACCAACCACTAGAAGTGATGCCAAAAACCAGTTCTACTCCTCGGAAATTTTTCAAAACTATTTCTTCATATTTCTGCTCTTCTTCTTTTTTTTGCAGATTTATATTATGAACAGTTTTTTCAAAATTTTCCGCTTTGCAAGAGCGATAACCTTCTGGAATTTCATAAATATGGAGAAATTTGTCAGAATTATTTCTAACCTCTGAAATTCCCCCACCAATAAATTCTTTATGGAAAACATTTTTATTATCATTCAAAACCTGAAGTAAAAATGTTCTCCAAATTATTGGCGTTGAATACTCATGCCAGAACACATCTTCGAGTTCTACTATTTTCTGAACATTATTACTTCCGCTATTAAAGCGGCTTGTTTCAGTTTTATTAAACTCTTCAAGGATAATTTCCTCTTGGAGTTTATAATTAGAACTAGCAGGGATACAGCCGTGGCTATGACTCCTACCATCTGGAGAGCAAAAAGTTGTTACACTAAAAGAAACTAAATTCCCAACAGAAAACATATATTTTCCATCAGAACGACACATCCCTTTTTCTGCAAAATAATCGCCATTCCATTCAATACCCTTCATTTATTTCACCTTGCCTAGTCAAGGATTCGAAGTTAATCTAGGTTTTATATCCATACTATTCCCGGCAGTCAGCTTCTTACTTAATCCGTCTTCTTGGCTGGCAAGCCTATATCGGATTTTAAGCACGAAGAGTACTAGCACAGATAGTGCGTTCCTGAGTAAGAGCATTTTAAATACAAAATATCTTTATACCCAAAATGCTCATACTCAAAAATTACTTTTTACGACTTAAAAGATTTTATTAAATTAATAATAATTTCTCGCAATGAATCCTCCATTTTAAAAATGAAGAACTCAATAACGAGGTCGAGTGAAATAAATCACTCGACCAAAATTTTAACCCTAACCCGTTATTTTATTTAAGGAACTGGGTATCCCTTAAAAACCTTAAAGTCTACGTCCCATACAGTAGACATAATTTCGTTCGGAATTTCACTCCAACTAGAGTATTTACTAACTAAACGATAAACGAAAGGCATTCTATTTTGTAAGAATGATTTTGTTCCCGTTAGACAAAACCCTGAAGTCCCTGTGCGATCGTTTCTAATGTCATTGAAACACAAAGGACGAGGCTCCCCTTTGCGAGAGCGATTTTCCCACATGTTAAATGCTTCCCTGAAAGAGTTTGCTTCAATATGATTTTGAAATCCATTTGATGGATTCCAAATAAAACATTTGTCCCCAATTTTAACTGAGAACAAATTCCATTTAATCTTACGACCAAAAATTGTTTTAGCTGTTTTTTTTGAATTATCTGGACAATGGATTAAAATTTCTCCGTCACCAGTATCAAAAATTCTGCCTACTGAAGTTCGACTCATATCCAATGAGGTCGAATTAAAGTACTCTTTATTTTTTCTCATGGCTGCTGCCATAAGATAAGGAGGAACTTTTTTTAACCAACCAACCGGACTAACATAACTTTTTGCCAACTGTCTCTCTTTTCTAACACTCTCGCTAGGTCTTTTAGACACCCACTTAGCAAATACTGGGTTTCTTAGGAATTCACTCTTAGTTAGAAAATTTTCATTTTCCTCGTAAAAATAAACTCCATTAAAGTGATTATACCGAGTACTATTTGAAATGATGCGAGTTGAGGTTTTTAAAAGGTAACGAGTAAACTCGTCTTCCTTCATCCACCCTAATCTAACTGTGGACTTAGGCTTAGCTTTAGCTTCTTGAGCTATTTTTTGGCGATTAATACCCGCCACCAGAGTATGAAACTCTGCTCTAGTCTTAGGAACCATTCCCTCATTATAAACATCCACCACCCCATGATAGTAGTCATAATCAGCCCTACCAAGTAGGGCCAACATACTACCAGCAAAATGAGCAGGAATATTTAGGTATTCCAATTCAATTCCTCTTTTTGGAGTTATACCCCAAGATCCACATGAGTCAAAAGACCCCCCAGAAATTACAAACTTCCGACACCAATCAGCTGAAGGCATTGAAGTGTCCTCTCTATCGAGATAGCGATCGATAGACTGCCAAGTCCCATCGAAATTTTTGCGATCAAAAATTTCGGAATACATTCCAAAATCTGATTCCAAAAACATATTTTTAATCTCTTCGCGTGATTTCGCCTCACGTACGGCGGTTGAATGATTTGCTTTCATTTTATTTAATTTATTCCTCGCAACATTGCTCAGATTATTTTAATTTCCATAAAATATGAAACTTAAAATAATCTAAACAATGAAAGATTTAAAACTAAAAATGAAACTTTACAAACCTTCTCGCAATGAATCCTCCATTTTAAAAATGAAGAACTCAATAACGAGGTCGAGTGAAATAAATCACTCGACCAAAATTGTTAACCCTAACCCTCGTAGTTACCTATTAATCTATGATATTCTAAACCAAAGATTCCTCCTTCTTTTAATAACATATCCCCAAACAAATACTCCCGTATTTTTTTCTCTTGAGTGGAATATGATACTCTATTCAAGAGTTGAGGAGCAGAATATTCTCTGGACTCAACTTGTTTTTTAATTCTGCTTTTTATAAAAGCAGTTTTTTCTTCCATGAGCCCAGATATTTCTTCTGGACTTACCCCAAAACCCATCTTAATTAAATCCTCTAAAGGATTTTTTAGAAACATTCTTCTAGATGTTCCTATTAAATAAGGGCTAAAATTCCCTTTTTTAAATGTCAGAAAACAAACCAAATCCGATATGTCTTCTGAGAAATTAAAAGATGGGCGAGGTTCAAAATAGAAAGCCTCGTATTTTTCCATTAAAATTTCTAAAGATACATTATTATCTTTAGAAACTATTAGATGAAAAATATTTTTCCCATTTTCAGAAAAAATTTCAACATAAAAATATGTTTCGGCTTCTGAAATTTTTAACCAGACGTTTTTTTCTAATTCTTTTTTCATTTTTTCTACCTCTCACAAGGATTTTATTAATTAAATATTTATTTTTTCAATTCTCATCTTTAATATCTTTTCCAAAATATCAAAAAAAGAGAATTGAAATTATTTAACTAAACAAAAATGAAAAACTCCCCTATCAATCCACAAATTTCTTTATGAACTGAATAAGAAAGGAAACCAATAGAAGTCGGTTTCCAGTTCTATTTTATTTTTCGCTTACTTTGGGTAACCATTTCCATTTCAGCAAACCCTATCTACTACTCGGACACAAAAACCTCTATTTTTTGTCCTTCAGAAATTCTTGACTCTTCGGTGAGTTCTTCACCTCCGACCAAGATTTTTTCTATTCGACCCGAGAACCCTACAAGTTCTCTGATGTAAGAAACCGGCTTTTCAGCCAAGTCATCATACAAGCCGTATTCACGGCCATTTAACATAACAAGGTTCCCAACCTTGTATTTTAAAAAATCATAAATTACCCGTGGGTACGGATAAATATTCACCCAGCATTCATGCTGAGTTTTGAAAGTATGCAACTCCTTCTGGAGCTTGCAATACTTTAAAAGAGGCATCTCCTCTTTCAAAGAAGTGGTAACTTTTTCAGTCCCCTCAATTATAGGGGTTAGTACTGGGAGCAAATTCTGGTTACAAAAACCCCTGAAAGCTCCAGTATATTCACACAAGGTGTGCCCCTGTGCCATCTCAGACATCACACGATTATAGCCACTAAGATTATATACAGTGTAATGGAAATTTGACAAAGAAGTCTCTATGTCGATTTCAGAGGGGCTAGAAGACCCATACCTTTGTTTTACCTCCACAACACACGCGTTACAATTACAGTCCGTGTCTTGTATAAAGAATCTTCTAACAACAGGATGAGTTCTCCCTTTATTTTCTTCTTCTGTGACGGGCTGTTCCGTCACCTTACCTGCATTTGCAATACCTTTTTCCAAGGATTTAATAATCTCCTCAAAAGATTCTGCTACTTTAAACAATATTTTCATTTTTCTTGCCCTTTCGGGACTTATTAGTTAATTTTATATTTTTAAAACTCTCACCTCTAACATCTTTTACAAAATATCAAAGATGAGAATTTTAATTTGTCTAACTAACTAAAAAAATGAAAACTTTACAAACCTTATCGCAATGAATCCTCCATCAAAAATGAAGAACTCAATAACGAGGACAAGCGAATAAATTCACTTGTCCAAAATTGTTAACCCAACCAAATTTCGAAAATGAGACAAAAGCTCATTGTCAAAATTAAAAATACTCCTGAAAGGAGCCAAATCTTGGCCTTCCAGGAATTTTTTGATTTCTGATATACCATTTTGGTATACCAGAACCCAATTCCTCTTTTTTGCCCAACAACATCAGGCGAGCATAATATCCACAAGAAAATCAACAGTCCACATACTGTTGAGATAATTCTTGAGATTAGTAAAATTTCAAAATTATCCATTTTTTTATTTATTAATTAGACATATTTTAATCTTCATAAAATATATAAAAACTAAAATATGCCTAATCAATTCAAAAAATGAAATTCCTTTCCTCAACAAATTTCTTTATTAAGGTTATGTACGCTCAAAATACTCAAAACCTTGTTTCATAACTCGGTTTAAGTTCTTAATCGCACAATATTTTATTGTCAAAGAATTTGTCTATTACCATAGATCTGGCCTCTCTCCTCTCTATGCTCTTGTTGTTGTTAATCTCTCCCTTAACAACAAGCTCCCTTGTAAAGACATTTCAGATCACAAGAATGGGTTAGGTCCTTATGGTCTGTCGATGTCCCCACCACCTTACGGTGATGAATATCGGTTGTGAATGTATTGTTTCTATAGTTTCGGTTTGCGGCTTCGACTATTTAAACTATTCACGGTGCAAACAGATATATATGTAAGATTGTTTGTATAGTTCACTATCTCTTATTGCCTAGCTTACAGGTCTAGGTACCATCCCATTCATTTATTAGTTATATTTGAACGGTTCAGATGTAAACATCAACCTACCTATATCTCCTTTAATGTACTCTCTCCTCTTTTTAAGGATTGGAAGTGCGTTTCTTTCGACCGCCTCCCTTCTTCTTCCTTAACTCTCTTGTAGATAGTATAGCACTTTATTTACAGAATGTCAATACTATGTGAATATGACAAAATAATTAGATTAAATACATTGATAAATAAAGATATTTGTCTTATCTGTTTTGTCACATTTGCGTGAAAATTATGACTATGATATACTTTTAATAGTTATAATTTTATTAATAAACTTTGAACTGAATTAATATGAACTCAAATACTGATGAAAAAATCTTAATAGAAGCTGGTTTGTCAGAAGAACAAGCATCTGTATATAGCGCCCTTATAGACAAAGGACCTATGAAAGCTAGCTCTCTTTCTTCTTGGACAGGTATAAAAAGAGGACTTATATATAAAGTCCTTGAACAATTAGAGAATATGGGGCTTATAACCGAAAAAGGAGGTGAAGGGGCTGTTGCAGTCTTTTTTCCTAATCATCCATCCAGACTTGCTGAGATAATGGAGCAGAAAGAGAAAGCCATGGCCCTAGCCAAAGAAACCATAATGTTCTCCTTAGGTTCCCTATCTTCCAAGTTCAACCTCCTTTCAGGAAAGCCAAATGTGCAATTCTTTGAAGGAAATGACGCAATAGAAAGAATAACCGGTGATTATCCAAAAGAAGACAAGGAGATACGACAATGGATAGACATAAGTGAAGCAATGAAAATGATGGGAGAGAATACTATTTCTTATTTGAAAGAAAGAATTAAAAAAGGTATTTCCAAAAGAATGATTATATCTCTAACTGAAGATAATAAAAATTATGCAAAAAATGGGTCAGAGTTAACTTCTTTTAGAGGTATAAATAAGAATCTTCCAACTGCTATACAAGTTTATGATAATACTGTCGCTATGCTTACCCTTTCTAAAGAAAAAAACATAGGCCTTATTGTAGAAGATAAAGACATAGCAGAAACATTAAAGAATATTTTTGATAATTGTTGGGAAAAATCTGAAGAAATAAATTAAATTTCTTTCTTCTCTTCTGGTAAAAGAGTTATCTCATAGACTAGTTCTCCTGTGTCATGATAGTTCTCAACTTCTTTTGTGATTTTAAATCCAAATTTATTTAGATAAGTTTCAAGCATTGGATTCTTTGAATAACAATCCGCTACAAAAGGCTTATCTTTTGCTAAATCTTTTAATACCTCCTTGAGTAATTCTGAGCCAATTCTTCCTCCTTGAATAGTAGGATTTACATTAAATGATGCTCCATACCAAGAACCATCTTCTCTTTTTATAACTCTCATAGCTGAAACAACTTCATCCTCATAAGAAGCAGAAACAACCAACTGATTAGGATTTTCTTTCTCTAAACCATCTTTAAGTGTCCCCCTCCAAAGATCTCTTAATTTATCGGGATACTGCTTTGTATTCTCTTGGTGCATTTTAATTATCTTTTCTTTCATCTTTTCTACAAGTGGGCTTTGATCATAAGAGAGTTTAGCCTTTTGAAAATCTTCGAAAGAGAACTCTCCTTTTTCAGCAAGAATCTTACAAGCTGCAGAAAAGGCAAATACTGATTTCTTGGCTAAAGAAAGTCTTTCTTCTAACTCTTTACCTATGTCTTCACAAACAGAACCTTCACAAACTTTTGCCTTCTCTCCATATTTATCGAGTAAATTTTTACCATTTATAAGTAATGATTCTTTTGCGTTACTGATAATTTCAGGGGTTACTTTTTCTTTTAAGTTATCTTTCAATATATCTTCGACTTCATCTGTTGCATCTATCATTTCTCCATATGTTTTGAACAAAATACTAGCTCCGGATTCTGATAATTTTTCTCCTAAGGTTAAAATCTTATCACTCATTTCTTTCCCCCCTTGTTCAATAGAAAGGAAAGTTCTAATTCCATCCTTCCCAAAGTTTCTGCCTAAATTCACAATTTTGTCTTTATTCCCAACCTCTGTTAAAGCATCGGATAAAATAAGTTGTTCACGCCAAGAATAATTATTAGCGGCCAACCCAGTTTCCGACATAAACGACCGGAAATTACCTAAAACATAGGAGGTGTCAGATAATTTATAAATACGATTGGTATAATCCATATCAGATTCTTTTAATTTTTTAGAAACATAATCGGTTATTTTATATTCGTTTAATTCTGCTTTTTTGGTTATATAATCATTAATATTAATATCTGTACTTTTACCATCCTCTTTTCTTTTTCTCAAAATTTCTTCTTTTTGTTTATTATATTCTTCTATATTTATAAGTGGAAACGTGTAAAGAATATTCTTTTTACCATTAGAATCATCAACAACCACTCCTGTTTTATTATCTAAAAGAGAAACACTGACATTATTATGGTCTATCTTTTTATCTGTTCCATTAAATTTTTCACGGCCTATATAATATTTTGCTGATACATCTTCATTGGATAAAAAAGCATAAGGATTTGAGGGAGTTAATTTTCTTTCATGAGGTCCATACATTTCATATTGATTAGTTCCAACAGAACGTCTTCCAAAATCTTCTTCTTTAAAAATTCCCATTTTAAAAATTTGAGGTGCAAATTTCTCTAAAGAAAAATTTCTAGATGTATCAGACTTACTACTAATAACTTCTTTAAAAGTAAAACTATCATTATTCCCCCAAAATTCTGTTTGTTTAAATGGAATAAATTTATTTTCTTTATTACTAAAAAACATTAAAACCCCTTCGTTGTTCCTAAAAATTTTATTTTTGAGTATTTTATCTAAAAAAATTAAATCTCCAAAAGAAACCTCTTGTCCATTTAATAATTTAAATTTTTTAGTAGAAACACTTTCACTGGGAATTAAATTGGTTGCTGTTTTGTATTTATTATAAATAACTAATAGGTCCTTAATTTTTTCTTGATTATTAATATTACCAAAAATAGTTTCAATAGAATCAATCTCTAAAGGGGTCACTTCGTTAAAGAAATTTTTTATTTCTTCATTTTTTTCTTTGGTTTGTGTTTTTTTACTAATAAAATTTGGATTTTCGGTTCTTCTATACCCTCTTTCTTTCATATGAAAAGCACCAGAAGGAGTCAGCCCGTATTTTTCTGCTAATTTTTTTATAGAAAGGAGTTGTTCTTCGTCAGTAAGAGGAACTCTTGTAAATTGCTCTGTTTTTACAAAATTACTGTCCGCCTTTAACCCTTCAGTTTTTGGTGGTATTTCTATTGATCCAAATTTAAATTTCATACCCCTATTCTACCAGATTCTAGCTTCTAGACAAAATTGGCTTTTTAGAGTATTATATACATATCGAATTTTAAAAGTTTTTATTTAAATGTTCGTCTTTTTAATACAGTCACGACATAGATTTTTTATGAATTATATATCAATTTTGAATTCTGTTCTAAATAATCATATTTGTTCGATTATAACCCATACTAAAGTGGTCTAATTCTGTGTTTTAAAGGCGACAAAAAGTCGCTATGAATTTAACAATAATAATCATATCAATTACAGCTCTTGTAATAGGAGTTGGTGTTGGGTATTATTTGCGTTTCATAATTTCCATGGGAAAGAAAGGCTCAATGGAACTTGAAATCAAGCAGGTAATGCTCGATGCAAAAGAAGATGCCCAAAAGGTGATAGAAGAAGCAAAGAAAAAAGCTGAAGTATTACTAGATGAGGCAAATAAAGAAACCAAAAAGAAAGAGGAGGAATTAAAGCAAACAGAAAATCGTCTTGTTAAAAAAGATGAAATGCTAGACCATCGTCAACTTGATCTAGACAAAGAGGTTGAGAAAATTAAACAAAAAGTAGAAGAGGTCAAAAAGATCAAAGAGAGAGTGGATAGTATGGAGGATTTGAAAGAAAAAGAGTTAGAAAAAGTATCTAGACTTTCCATAGACGAAGCAAAAGAAATTATTTTTAAAAATATTGAAGAAAAATATGAGGAAGATTTTTTGATAAGAATGCAAAAAATCGAATCATCTAGTGCAGAAAAGCTAGATCGTAGAGCGAAGGATATACTTTCCGCAAGTATAAACCGTCTTGCATCATCAACAGCAAGTGAAATGATGACAACATCAGTAAACATACCAAATGATGAAGTAAAAGGTAAAATAATAGGAAAAGAAGGTAGGAATATTCGTGCTTTTGAAAAATCTGCTGGAGTTGAGCTTATTATAGATGAAACACCAGGAGCTATAATAATTTCATCTTTTGATCCTGTAAGAAGACAAGTTGCCCGTCTTGCATTAGAAAATCTTATATTAGACGGAAGAATCCAACCAGCAAAAATAGAAGAAGTTGTCATGAAGGCACAAGAAGATATAAATAAAATAATTAAAGATAAAGGAGACCAAGCGGTTTATGAATGTGGAATATTTAATCTTGATTCAAAAATTATTGCAATTCTTGGAAGATTATATTTCAGAACTTCATACGGGCAGAATGTCCTTCAGCACTCCATAGAAATGGCACATATAGCAGGAATGCTTGCTGAAGAGCTTGGAGCTGATGTTCAAATAGCAAAAGCTGGGGCGCTCGTTCACGACATAGGAAAAGCTCTTGACCACGAAGTCCAAGGAACACATATAGATATAGGTATTAGAATCCTTCAGAAATTTAAAGCTGATCCTAGGATAATAACAGCAATGAAAAGTCATCACGATGATACCCCTCATGAATCTATCGAAGGTGTTATCGTACAAACAGCAGATATGATATCAGGAGGAAGACCTGGAGCAAGAAGAGATAGTGTAGAGAACTACATCAAACGGTTACAAGAGCTTGAGGCACTAGCCGGAAGCTTCCGTGGAGTAGAAAAAGCTTATGCATTATCTGCAGGACGCGAAATAAGAATATTTGTTACCCCTGATAAAATAAGTGATCTTGAAGCAAAAGAAATGGCTCGTGAAATTGCCAAAAAGATAGAACAAGAGCTCACCTACCCAGGAGAAATCAAAGTCACAATGATAAGAGAAAATAGAATAATAGAATACGCTAGATAATAGTAAATAAAAAATCTTCCATTTGGAAGGTTTTTTATTAAATTTTTACTCCAAATAAAACATATAATGTAATATTTAATAAAATAAAAATAAATTTTGTCAAACACAAAAACCCTTGCTTAAAAATCCCCTTGGTATATAATGATATTATACCTATTTATTAGGGATCGTTTCGAACGGTCGAATATTATTCAGATAGCATTCTTATCATTAATACAATAAGAAACTAAATCAAATGAATAAACAAGCATTAGTAGAACTAGTTCACGAAAAAGTTGGCGGTACAAAAGTACAAGCTGAAGAAATTGTGAATGGAATGTTTGATGCTATCGTTGCAACTTTGAAAAAAGGAGACGAAGTGTCAATTGCAGGAATTGGTATCTTTTCAGTTAAAACTCGTGCAGCTCGCATGGCTCGTAATCCTAAAACAGGAGAACAAGTTAAAGTTGCCGCAACAAAGGTTCCAAAATTTAGAGCCGCAAAAGCTCTAAAAGATGCAGTTAAATAATTAAATATTATTTATAATAAAAATCACCCGATTCTATCTTAGGGTGATTTTTATTATTATATTTAATAAATAAAGACTACTCCATTAAGGTTAATGCGAGCATGGACAAAACTCCAAGAGTAATAATAAATACTTGTATTATCGAATGTTTTGTATTATTTGTTTTATGAAGCTCAGGAATAAGATCAGCAACCGCTATATAAATGAACCCCCCAGCGGCAATAGGCATGAACCAGAGTGATGCACCCTCTACAACATTTCCAAATATAAAGACAAATAATAATCCTAAAAATGAAGCAGAAGCTGATATAAAATTAAAAATTAATGCTTTGCCTTTTGAATATCCAGAATGTATAAGTACAGCAAAGTCCCCTATTTCCTGTGGAATTTCATGAAGAATAACAGCAAGAGTTGTCGCTATCCCAAGAGGAATACTTACAAGAAAACTTGCTCCTATTATTGCTCCATCGATAAAATTGTGGAAACCATCAGTAAAAAGAACGAGTTGCCCTACTGGATTAATATGATTCTCTTCCTTCTCCCCTTCTTCACCATGATGATGCCAGTGTATAAATTTCTCTATAACAAAAAAGAGTATGAGGCCACTAATAATAAGAATACTTGCGAGTTTTATATTCATTCCACTTTCCATAATTTCTGGAATAATATGTATGAACGCATCACCAAGAAGAGCCCCAATAGCAATACTTATAAAAAACCCTATATATTTTTTTAAAATATCTTCTCTTAAAGATAGAAAGAAAACCCCAACAAGAGAGACAATACTAACAATCAAAACACCAACAACTCCGTAAATATAATTTATTATCATAATTTTATTATAGCATAGCTGTCAAGAAATTTTTTTGTGCGGGATAAGGGAGCCTCGCCTACGGCGCGTGATTGGTGGTTTTGCTAAGTCACTAGACTAAGCAAAACAACACCAATCTTTCACCTCCCTTACGTTTCGTCCTCAAGGACGAAACTATCCCCGCACAAAAAAAACGCCTTATGGCGCTTTTTTCTTTGTGCGGGATAAGGGAGTCGAACCCTTCACCACAGTTTGGAAAACTGTTATTTTACCGATAAACTAATCCCGCAAATATTTTAGTAATATACACTATTTTTAATATTTATTCAAGATATAAAAATCTATATTTAAAAAAATTGTAATTATCTTAAAATATGTTAATATAAGAAAGTTATATCGGGGTGTAGTATATCGGTAGTATCCGTGTTTTGGGAACACGAGAGCCGGGTTCGATTCCCGGCACCCCGACAATAAGAAAAGTCTCTCCTTACGAGAGACTTTTCTTATTGTCGGGGTGAGTAAGCCAACTGCTTGGCTTGCGTCCGGGAATTGAAAACATTGAACTTAATTTTTTAAAATTTAATAATTTTAAAAAATTGTGAAAGGTCTACTGTCCTCGTAGAGGAAGATATCCCGGCATTTATATTTTTACACCCCTTGATTCTTTGAATTCTTAGCTCTGTTTATAAGCTCATCTCTTAACTTTTCTGCCACTTCTTTAGACAATCCAGGTAAATACCCTTCCGCTACCATACCAGCAGACCCGTATCTTCCAGTCATTGCACTTGATCCAGCAGTCTGAACAAAAACATCAGAAAGACCTAATATTCTTGAAATAATCCCGCGATTTATATCTACATTTTGAATACGATCATAAGGGATAGTTATATATTTTTTAGTTATAACCCCAGATTCCTTTTTAAAACCAATATCTGTAAGTTCATACCCATAGAAATTATAAGTTAATTGTGCCCAAAGATAACACATAGCAAGCCAAACAACTAAACCAATAAATATCAAAATTGGAGTTGAAATAGAAGTATAAACAAAAGTCCCTACTGTACCAACCATAAAAACAGAGAGCCATAAAGATATAAAAATAATAAAAAACAATGAATGTAAGGCTGATCTAAGGAAAAATAACCAAACAACTTTTACATCTAACTTTTTCATTTAAAATAAAATATTAAAATAATATAGAAAAGTAGACTTTCTTTTCTGTCTATATTATATCATATTTTATAATATAATATTCTCTATAACTTTCACTCTTGAAAGTCTTTTTTCTAAATCTATATAAACCACGAGTAGGTCAAATTGCCAATCGATATTTCCCATCCTCTTACTTATCAAATAAGTTTCAACTACCCTTCTAAGTCTTTTTAATTTCCATGGGTGCATATTTTCCTCAGGATTAAATATTTTGTCTTTTTGAATATTCAAAACATAATCCAAAGACAAAACACTTGTAGATTTAACTTCTATAAAATATTTTTTATTATTCTTTTCTGCAACAATATCTATCTCTCCCCATTTTTTTGTATAGTTCCTCTCGATCACCTCAAAACCATGTTTCATAAGAAACATACAGGCAATATCTTCACCTAATTCCCCTATTTTTTGAGTTTTAGAAGTAAAATTTTTCATAAAAATTCAAAAAGTTACATGTGTAACGTGAAAGTGTGCCACGTGAAACACATAATACTATTAAAAAGACAAAATTACAGCTTAAAATAAGATTTTAACAACAAAACCCTTATTTATTATACATATTTTAGAAATAATTATTTTATAAAATAATTATTTTATATTTTTTTATTTGTCCTTTATACACAATTCACACATAGTTATCCACATAAATCATATTTTTAAAGGGTTTTATATGTGTATAAAGGACGGATAAAAGTCATAGAAGGGAATTTGTGGTCACAAGTATTTTTCTGCTGAAAAATCTCGCTAACCTTACAGGTTCAGTACACCTTTCACATTTTGATTACAAAATATTCAAGGCCTTGCAGAAGCTCCAAGTATTCGCTTCTTCACCCGCCTCACACCGATGTGCTCCGGCTTGCACAAATAATGATTTAATACTTTTAATAAGATATTGTGGTCACAAGTATTTTTCTGCTGAAAAATCTCGCAACCCCGCCTTACACCGACGTGCTCCGGCTTGCACAAATAATGATTTAAATACTTTTAAATCATTATTTGTGCACCCGCCAGGACTCGAACCTGGAACAGCCGCTTCGAAGGCGGATATGATATCCGTTTCACTACGGGTGCGTAAAACTATTTTATTATACAACATTAATTAAGATAAATAAAGAATATTTTTACCATAAGAATGTTATTTAAAAGAATTGCATTTAATTCTTAAAAATATTATAATAGCAAATAGTTACAAATGCGGTGTTGGTTTAGTGGTAGAACACGTCCTTGCCAAGGATGAGACAGGAGTTCGATTCTCCTACGCCGCACATTTTTAACAAAAAATTAGTGGCGTAGCGAGTAAACTACTTTACTCGTGTAGGAGAATCGGAAGGCTTTCCCTTATTGAAGATGGAAAAATACCTGACTATGTAATAGTCGATTCTCTATATAAAATACCATATGGTAAATAATCTAATAAATACTTCGAAAATACCTTCCTATGTTACACATGTAACATCTACCCTCAAAAATGCAGGTTTTGAGGTTTTTCTGGTTGGTGGATGCGTTCGTGATCTAATAATGAATAGGGAACCAAAGGATTGGGATGTAACCACAAATGCTAAACCAGATGAGATAATGTCTCTATTTGAGAAAACCATCTACGAAAATACCTTTGGAACAGTAGGGGTCTGCACACCAATAGTTTCATATGAAACTATTACACCAGAAGCAGAAGAAGGTCAAAATGTTACACATGTAACAAATGATACTGAAAATAAGGTTAAATACGATATTGTAGAGGTTACTCCTTATAGAATAGAGACCAAATACAGTGATTTCCGCCATCCAGATGAGGTTAAATTTAGCGATAAAATAGAAGATGACTTAAAAAGAAGGGATTTTACTATAAATGCTTTAGCTTTAGGACCGGATGGAGATATAAAGGACAACTTTGACGGTATAAAGGACATAAAGGACAAGGTTATACAAGCAGTGGGGAATCCAAATGATAGGTTTCAGGAAGATGCCCTTCGAATGCTTCGAGCCATCAGATTCTCCTCTCAATTAGGATTTGCCGTTTCCTATGAAACGATGGAAGCCGTTACGCAAAATGCTTCGCTTATAAAAAACATCTCTTTTGAGAGAATCCGTGATGAATTTACTAAAATCATAATGAGTGATGACCCAGTAGGTGGAATCATATTGTTACACAAACTTGGATTACTTAAATATATAATACCCGAAATAGAAGAAGGAATAGGTTGTATTCAAGGTGGAGCCCACAAATACGATGTTTTCGAGCATTTGTTACACGCATTAGATCATGCTTCTAAGAAAGGCTGGGGGCTAGAAATCCGACTATCTGCATTATTCCATGATATAGGTAAACCAAAGTCCAGAAGAAACAAAGAACCTTCAAGACCTGAAATAAATTTATCAGGTCCTCGGACGAGGGAAATGGGAACAGTGCCAGACCATGAAAAATTTGTTTCAGGTCTTTCCGGTAAAAAACCTTACACTTTCTACGGGCATGAGGTTATAGGGGAGAGACTGGTCAAAAAGATTATGGAAAGATTGAAATATCCAAAGAAAACAACTGATTTGGTTGTTTCACTAGTTCGAAACCATATGTTCTTCTCAGATACTGAGACAATAACCCTCTCTGCTGTCCGTCGAATGGTTCAAAAGGTAGGTAAGGAGCACATCTGGGACCTTATGAATGTTCGCGAATGTGACAGGGTAGGAATGGCCAAAGTTGAAGCTCCATATAGACTCCGTAAATACCACGCAATGATAGAGGAAGTCCTCCGTGACCCTATATCCGTCGGCCAGTTAGCCATAGATGGAAAAGTCCTTATGGAAGAGTTACACATGAAACCAGGGCCAAGAATGGGCTGGATTCTAAGTGCTTTACTTGAAGAAGTCCTAGATAATCCAGTAAAAAATAATAAAGAAAGCCTAATAGAACTCGTGAAATCATTAGATTTACTAGACGATACAGAATTAAAGGTTTTAGGAGAAAAAGGGAAAGAAACTAAAGAAACCCTCGAAAAACAAGAAGTCAAAAAATTACACATGAAACACGGGGTATAGGAAATCACTCAAATATAAAACCCTATGAGTCAAAAACATTGGTTAATTTTAGATCAGATATAGAAATAAATTTAGATGTAGCACAGTATTTAACGAAAGTGTTGCACTTCAAGGTTGAATGTACCCGTGTAAAATTTGACTTTGTTTTTAATTATGTTATTATAGTTATTAAATTAAATTCCGATAATATGACAGTAAGATTAAAGGGTCGTTGGCTAAAAGAAAAAGTCAACAACCAAAAAGAAGAAAGAAGGAGAAATGATATTGCAATAATATTGTTTTTAATGCTAAACATTATTATTGCAATATATGTTTCAGTAAGTAATTCGCTCATGGCGGATGGAATAAAAGACATATTATTCTGTCTTGATGAACACATTTTTCCTACAGTAATATTAATTTTATTCATGGAGGGTGTTTTGTGGATGATAACTAAAGGGGTTACTGATTTTTTGCCAAAAAAAATTGTGCTAAAAATGGATAATGATTTTTAGTATAAAACAAAAGGCTAATCAAGATTTGATTAGCCTTTTCTTTTTGGTTATTATTTATTGATGAAATTTTTCAAATCTTTTTCCGAAAAACTCTTCGGTCGCTTTTATTAAAGGATCTGGATATAATTTATCTATTGCTTCTCTTCTTATTTTTTTAACATCAGTGGTTACCTTAGTTATACAAAAAGAAAAGAAAGCACTCCACACGAGGCAAACAATAAGAAAGACAAGCATCCAATCTATAATAATATTCTCGGTACTGTTTTCCTTCAAAACAATAATTATAAAACATATAATATAAGGAAAATAACATAGCATAAGACACCACATAAATGGACCCACAAAACCATTGATAATTCTTTTCACAATAAACCTCTTGATATTTTTTTCTTTATTTCTTTCTTCTATTTCTTTTCCAGAAAGAACTTGTTTTACTTTTTTCATTTCTTTGCTTAATTTAAATATTATTTATCATTACAATAATAAATTGGAATATACCAACTATTATGAATATAAGTTTCCGAATAAATAACATTATTTTATTCTTTCGAAAAAGTTTTAGAGTGCATGGAACTGAAATCAATGAGAACCAACTAAGACCAAATAATATATACAATATATTATGAATTATATTCGGTACTATCAAAATCTCAGACAAAGAACAAATAACTATCAATAATCCCCAAAAGACAATAATAAATAGGTTTTCCCTATTATTTTTGTCTCCTTTATAAACATAAATTGCATTAGCGGATTCCATTAATCCATATGCAATTGCAAAGATATAAATCCCCATCATTTAAAGTTTTTATGGTTGAATTGGTGACACAATGGAAGATTTGTATCTTCTAGGTCGTGATTATCGCAAGTGCAAATTTTGCACTTTATTCCATAATTTTTGAGAGAAGAAAAAAGTTCTGAAAGAATTTCAATTCTCGTTTCTTTAGGAAGAATGTACTTATCTCTTATTGAAGAAAAAAGTTTTGTCATTTCCTTTATATCCTCATTGGAGGAATGGGACATTTTACTTTTTGTTACTTCAATAAGAATTCCGGTAGCAGTTATAACTCTTTCTACTCCAACATTTTTCAAAGTCTGGGCAAAAGTATTCGGATCATCAAACTGAAAATAAGGCATAACAACACAAATAACTTTTATACCTAAACTAGTTAGATTTGAAATCATCTCAAGTCTGTCGCAGATAGAAGCTGAACCTGGCTCAAGAACCTGAGTAATTTCTTCATCTATTGTTGGAATTGAAACCTGAAGGACAAGCCTATCCTTGTTTTTTACTAATAAATCAATCGTCTTTGCGGGAATGATTTGCTTAGTAATCACGAGAGGAACCCAATTACGATTAAGTTTCCATACTTCTTCCAAAATTTCATGAGTCATTGGAGAATTTTCAGGAAGAAAGCAATCTGTAACGGGGGATATATAAATACCCTTGAATTCTGATACTTTCTTTATCACATTTTCCAAACCAGAAGCAATTACATTATCTTCTGGGAATTGATATCCATAAAATCCACAATATAAACAGGGATTTGGACACCTTTTACCAAACACCAAAATTGGAATATCTTGGCATTTGTACATTGGTTTAATTAATTGAATTTCATTCATCTTATATAAATTTAATTGGTTAGTCGGGGCTTCTAGAATAACCCCGTTTAGCCAATTAAATTGTTTGTAAGGAAAAAAATTAATTTGAACACAAGGTATCAAATTGTAAAGTATCTGTCAAATACTTTCCACATTTTAATGATGTAAATACTAATTTTATTTATTTAATATATATAATATATAGATATATTTGTGGAAAATTATTGACACAAATTCATAAAAGAAGTAATATGTAGGGTATGATTAATAAAAACCAACTAACAAATCTAGGTTTTAGTGACAAAGAAGCTAGTGTCTACTTGGCATTACTTGAGCTAGGACCATCAACCACAACTGAAATATCAAGAAGAGCCAAGATAAATAGAACAACTGGTTATGATATTCTAGAATCTTTAGCTAGCGATGGGCTTATAAATACACTAGGTGAGACTAAAATTCAAAAATTTGTGGCGGAAAATCCAGATAAAGTAATCGTTTTTTTAGAAAATAAAATAAAAAAGGGAGAGGAAAGACTAAAACAAGCATATAATTTACTACCTGAATTATTTTCAATCTATAATGTAGAAGAAAAACCAAAAGTTAAATATTATGAAGGAGTAGAGAGAATAAAAGAAGCATTTGAAGATACTTTGACTGCAAAAGTAGAAATCGTCGGTTATGCTGTTGGAACAGATGCCTTTGAAGCAGTAGGAGAAGAATATTTGCGGGATTATTTCAAAAGAAGAGTAGATAAAAATATAAAAGTAAGAGTCATAGCCCCAGATGATCCTGATACATTAAAAGTTACAGCAAAAGATAAAGAGGAAATGAGAGAATCATATGTTGTACCACGTGATAAATTCTATTTCACAACTGAAACAAATATTTATAATAACAAAGTTTTAATCATGTCTTGGAAAGAAAAGTTTGCCGTAATGATTGAAAGTAAAGAAATGGCTGATGCTCAAAAAAAAGTTTTTGAATTGGCATGGATAGGAGCGAAACAATTACAAAAATAACTCATACTAAAATCCGCCAAGGTCTTGCCTCGACGGATTTTAGACTAGTTTATTTTATTTCAATCATTATCGGACAATGATCGGAGCCTTCGTAGTCGGATAGGGTTTTGAAAGATTTTATGTTTTTTATAAAGGATTGATTGGTGAAGAAGTAGTCTATGCGCCAGCCGACGTTCCTATCTCGGGCCCTTGTTTTCATATCCCAGTAGGTATAAACATCTTTTTTGTCAGGATTAAGAGTACGGAAGATATCGGCAAAGCCATTATTTACAACACCATCAAGCCATGCACGCTCGACAGGGAGGAAGCCTGTGTTGTTTTCATTAGCTTTAGGACGAGCAAGGTCTATGGCATTATGGGCAGTATTCACATCACCAGTAAAGATTACATTTTTACCATTTTCTTTCAATTTATTTATAAACTTCAAAAACGCATCATAAAATTCTAATTTATACACCAATCTCTCAGGACTAACTCCTGCATTAGGGAAGTAACAATTAATTAGGACAAAGTCTTTATAATAAGCCACTAGAGTTCGTCCTTCATCATCAAATTTTTGAATTCCTAGACCGTATTCTACTTTTTCTGGTTCTGTCTTTGAGTAAATAGCTACACCACTATAACCTTTTCTAAGTTTTGAATATGAAAAATACGAATGATAACCCTTTAAATTCCTAGTCTTTTCATCTAGTTGGTCTGGCTCGCATTTAGTTTCTTGAAAACAAACAATATCAGGATTATTAAAAGCAAAAAGCGGAGTAAAATGCCCCTGCTTCACCGTCGCCCGCAAACCATTTGTATTCCAAGAAATTATTTTCATAAATTCATTATACTAAATACTAAACAAAAAAACTAAATACAATAATAATCTCCACAAAATAGCTCTCTTTAAAAACCACACAATAAAACTCTGCTGAGTTTTTTGCTCGCACTCGAGCCGTCGTTCTGTGTGAGGCTTTTTTCAGAGACTATTTTATGGAGATTATTCTAAAAAGCTATTTGTTGAGATTTTATTTCGTACTTAATTCTTTATTTACTATGAAATTTTTTATGCACATCACGAAGTTGCTTATCTGTGATGTGTGTATATATCTGTGTAGTTGCAATATTAGAATGACCAAGCATCATCTGGACGGAGCGAATATCAGCACCATTTGAAAGCAAATCGGTTGCAAACGAATGACGAATGACGTGTGGGGTAACTTTCTTAGAAATCCCAGCAACTATTGCATAGGTTTTCACTATTCTTTCTATAGAGCGAGGGGTTAGGCGGTTCGTATTTGAAGCCGAGCCTCTAGTACTTCCGAGGTTTGACTTCTTATTTCCATTATTCCTAGAATATTGTATAAACATTGGTTCATCTAGGTCTTTTCTATTTTTTAAATATTCTCTAATTGCTTCCTTCGCTCCATCAGAAAGAAAAACAACTCGAACCTTTTCTCCTTTACCACGAATAGAAAACTCGTCTTTGGATAAATCTAAATCTCTATTCAAAGAACAAAGCTCAGAAAGACGAAGCCCTGTAGAAAAGAAAAGTTCAAGGATTGCTTTGTCTCGTAATGTTTTAATGTCCCCAGAGGTCGAATCTCTAGTATTTCCGAGGTTTAACCTCTTTGAAATCTGATTTGGCCCATCTAAGAGTCTGTTCAACTCATCAGTGGAAATAAGATCGAGAGATCTTTGTTTTATTTTTGCAAGCTCTATCCTATCAGCAGGAAGGGAAGTGATTCCTCTTTTCATAAGATATTTAAGAAAAGAACGTAGAGCTATAAGATGATAATTTTGAGTATTTCTTTTAAGAGTAGAAGATGATTGACCGCGAGCTTTTGCTCCAGGCTGTCTATTTAAAAATAGACGATATTCACGGATATTATCATCTGTTATATCTTTTGGATTGGTTATTTTAGCAAATTCTAAAAAACGTGACAGGTAATAATCGTAATTATTCACAGTTTTTAAACTATTACCTTTTTCTATTTCCACATGTTCTAAAAATTCTCTTTTTAATTGTTCAAGTTCTGAAGCCATATATATAGTATATTACATTTATTAAATGTCGCAAAACAACAACCATATAAAAAGCTAGCCCCATCTCGTTTGAGTATGGGGCATTTTCTATCAAGCTTTACCATGGAGTTCTTCAGCAAAAGAGCAAAATCATTGTGGACATCGGTGGACTTTTCATAGTGAGCTTTTTAAAGATTAATAAATAACATTTTGTCAAAGAATATGATATATGAAAACAATATAATAGTCAACATTTAAGAACTTGCATTTCTAGACAATTTATGCTAATATGTGTCAATCATGTTAACAACAAAGAAAAAGCAAAATATTATAAAGAAAAATCAGCTTCACGATAAAGACACTGGAAGTCCTGAAGTCCAGATTGCAATTTTGAGTAAAAGCATCGACGAACTCGCAAGTCATCTCAAAGTTCACAAGAAAGATAACAGCTCAAGAAGAGGTCTTATCAAAATGGTAGCAGACAGAAGAAGTCACCTAAAATACCTAGAGAAAAAAGACAAATCACGCTACGAAGTTGAAGTTAAGAAAATAAAAGAATAATAAAAATCCTGACTTTGGTCAGGATTTTTATTTAAGATAATAAAGTAGTATTATTAGAAGAGCTTCACCAGAATCCTACTTAATAAAAAATGAAGCGGGTCGAAAATTTTAATATTAATCGCTTTATTGACGATCCGTCGAAAAGGCGGAAACAATTTATGATAATAAAACACAAAGAGCAGAGGGTAGGAGTTTTTATAGACACATCGAACCTATACCACTCAGCCAAAAATTTATACAAAAGAAAGGTAAACTTCGGTGCTGTTTTGAAAGATGCAGTTGCCGGACGTAAACTTGTCCGTGCTATCGCTTATGTAATAACAAGTGAAGGTGGTGAAGAAAAAAACTTTTTTGATGCACTTACAAAACTAGGAATCGAAACCAAAACAAAAGAATTACAAATATTTTCAGGTGGAGCAAAAAAGGGGGACTGGGATGTTGGTATCTCTGTCGATGCGATGAAAATGGCACCAAAACTTGATGCGGTAGTTCTTGTAGCAGGGGATGGAGATTTCATACCATTAGTAGAATACTTACAAAGTACTTATGGAGTCCAGGTGGAAGTGGTATCATTTGGAAAAAGCTCTTCCATGAAATTAAAAGAGCAAGCTGATGATTTTCTTGACCTGTCAGCAAACCCAAAAAAGTATCTTATATATTAAAAATAAAAATCCGCAAAACAAATGCGGATTTTTAATTATTGACATCCTCTCTCTTATAAGCACCGATAAACATAATCGTTTAAAGAATTAAAATAAAACCTCTTCACCCCAGTAAACTTTTTAGGTTGGAACTCTTCTGCTCCAAAAAAATAAACTCTTACAGGGTCTGTGATTTCAAAATAATCTTCACCGATAAAATTTACAACACCAGCAATCCTGATGGTTTCATGAGAATCTTTAGTCCTAAAATAAATAGAAGATGTTACTTCATTTTTCATTTTTATAGATAAAAAATATTTAACATCAATGATGAATTTAGAATATTTTTCTATTACATCAAAAATTCTTACATCACCCCTCAAAGAAGGGATCTGTCCAGAAATTTTATCTGTGGATAGAATCAGAGCAATACCAGGATTGTGAACACCAAAAGTATCTTCTTCTAGAAAAACAGAAACGCCACTAGAAGACGAACCCAAAACATCCACGACAACTTCCTTCTTTACAACACCTTCTTCTTGAGAAAGGCGAGAAAGGAATATGGTCGTATTTCCAAAATTTTTAAGTTTTTCTTCAACTTCTTTTTTGTGTTGAAGATAATCTTCACTAAAGGATATTAAACTCTCTGGGGTCACATAGAGTGAGAAAAGTACTTGTTGTTCCATTTTTTTATTTTTAGTTACACATTTAAAAATAAGATTATAACAAATAATTGTTATTGTCAATTATTGGGATTTTTGTTATTATGGGTTTATTAATAGAAGTTAACTTTTAATCTCCAGACAATTAGAGTTGAAACTACAAAAATTAAAAAGTTTCAAAACTAGAGTCTGGAGACTAATAAAAATATTATGCAAAGCAAAGAATATGAAGTAGAGATAGGTGGTAAGAAAATTATCGCAATGTTTTCTGATTTAGCAAATCAGGCAAACGGATCTGTAATTTTAAAAAGTGAGGGGACTGTCGTTATGGCAACTGCAGTTATCTCAAAAGACGGAAGTAAGAATATGGGATTCTTTAATCTCACAGTAGAATATTTAGAGAAATTTTACGCTGCTGGTAAAATCCTTGGGGGTCAATATAACAAGAGAGAAGGAAGACCTAGTGACCAATCCATTTTAGCAGCAAGAATGATAGACAGAACTATCCGCCCACTTTTCGATCAACATATTAAAAATGCAGTTCAGGTTATCATCACAGTTATTGCAGTTGGTAAAACAGATCCTAAGACGCTAGCTATCAATGCTGCATCCATAGCATTACATGTTTCAGACATACCATGGAACGGACCAGTCGGTGCGGTTCACATAAGTAAACTAAAAAATGAAACAGAAATAAAAATAAATAACTATGTTCCGAGTGAAGATGAATCTGTTTATCACTTAGATTTACTTGTTTGTGGAAAAGATAAAACAATAAACATGATCGAATCTATGGCATATGAACTTACAGAAGATGAAATGAGTAAATGTTTTGATATTGCCTCTATAGAAATTTCTAAATGGGAAGATTTTCAGAAAAAATTATATGCTGATTTTGGAAAAACAAAACTTTTATTTCCTAAAAAGGAAATAAGTGATGATGCTGTTTCATTGTTTAATGAAAAAATAAAACCAATGTTAGACGCGAAACTTTTCAGTACAGAAAGCAAAAAGGTTACGAGCGAAGCTGAAAACATCTGGAAAGACCTCATAGAAGAAAAATATTCTGAAGATCAAACAGAAGAAAAGGATATTGCTGAAGATTATTTACATTCTTATTTAGATTCTCAGTTTCACAAAAAAGCTTTAACGGAAAATATCAGAGCTGATGGAAGAAAACTTGATGAAGTAAGAAAACTTTATGCAAAAGCTGGTGGAATTTCAGAAGTGTTACACGGATCGGGAATATTTTATAGAGGTGAAACTCATGTCTTATCAGTTTTAGCTCTTGGTGGACCAGAAGATATGTTGGTAATACAAGGAATGGAATCTGAGTCAAAGAAAAGATTTATGCACCATTACAACTTCCCTCCATACTCAGGTGGTGAAACAGGTAGAGTTGGTGGTATTAATCGTAGAGAAATGGGTCACGGATTTCTTGCCGAAAAAGCCCTCACTCCAGTTATCCCCGATAAGGTAAAATTCCCATATACAATTCGTGTTGTTTCAGAATCAACAGCTTCAAATGGATCAACTTCACAAGCATCTATATGTGCATCAACAATCGCATTAATGGATGGAGGTGTGCCAATAAAAAATCCAGTAGCAGGAATTTCTATCGGATTAATGTCGGATGAAAATGACACAAGTAAATACGTTCTTCTTACAGACATTCAAGGACCCGAAGATCACTATGGAGATATGGACTTCAAAGTTGCTGGTACAGAAAATGGTATAACCGCAATCCAACTTGATGTAAAAGTAAGCGGTATCCAAATTAATATTCTTAAAGAAGCCCTAACTCGTGCAAAAACTGCAAGACTACAAATTCTTGAAACAATTAAAAATGAAATTAATGAACCAAGAAAAAATATTTCTTCCAATGCCCCAGAAATTATTACTGTGAAAATTAATAAAGATCAGATAGGTATGGTAATAGGACCTGGTGGAAAAAATATAAATGCGATTCGCGAAGAAACAGGAACAGAAATAACAATAGAAGAAGACGGAACTGTTTTCATCACCGGTAAAAATGGTGGTGCTCAAAAAGCTGCCACAATAATAGAAGGCATGACTCATCAATATAAAGTGGGAGATAAAGCCGATGGTATTGTAGTAAAAATTATGGATTTTGGAGCTTTTGTAAAAATAGGTTATGACACAGAAGCACTTGTGCATATCTCTGAAATTGCCCCATTCCGAGTAGAGAAAGTTTCTGACATTCTCAAAGAGGGAGATAAGGTTCCAGTGAAAGTAATAAAGTTTGATGAGAAGGGAAGACTTGGCTTATCAATAAAAGAAGCCAACCCTGAATTCTTTAAAAAATAATTTTAAAAAATATGGAAGATAAAAAAATAAAAACTATCCATACCTACATGACAGACATGGCTGACACTGTTCGAGAGAATGGGGCCTCTGTTATTAAAATAGCATTAGCAGAAAAAGATAAGAAAGAGAGAGAGATGGCTTTTAAAAAAGCTGAGGGAACAAAAACCCAAAAATTCTTTTTTCTTTTCTTTAGTTTAATTCTGATTATCGGAGCTGTGCTTGGAACATATTTCCTGTATCAAAAAAAGATAGAGAAAGAAACACCACAACTAATATCGAAAAGTATCGAAACACTTCTTCCTTACGAAGATCAAGCTTCAATAAATATCTCAGAAATTGAAGCTAGTGAACTTCTCCCAGATTTAATATTGTCAGAAGTAAAAAAAACGGAGCTAAATTTTATGAAAGCAATTTTCATAAAAGATTTTGAAATTACAAAAGACAAAAAAGGTAACGAGATTAAAAAAGAAAAAAGATTAAACTCTAGACAATTTTTAGCTTACATTTCTAAAAATATACCTAACTCATTAATAGAAACTTTTTCTGATGAGTTTATGATTGGATCATTTTCTAAAGAAAATAAAATTGGAACATTCTTAATATTTCAAACCAATAATTATAATTTATCATTTGCAAAAATGCTTGAATGGGAAAAAAGTCTAACCTCAGACTTAGATCCAATATTTAAAACAAATCTAACAAGCACAGATGTGGATATTTTCTCTAGAGGATTTAAAGATCTTATGATAAAAAACAAAGATGTAAGAGTCTTATATGATATTGATAATAATAAAATATTATTATATTCATTCATAGATAAAAATAAACTCGTTATTACCAACAACGAAGATACATTGAAAGAAATAATGGAAAGGAATAATATGAAAAATTCAAGAGCAAATTAAAGGTTGTCATTTATTAAAATAATGTTAATATTTAGCTATGGATACAAACATATATAAAATTAAATTAGAAGAAGAAAAGAAACTATTATCAGAAGAATTGAGTGGACTCGGTAAAGTCGATAAGACTGGAGACTGGGAAGCTTCTCCTGAAGATGAGGTTGTAAAACAAGATGTGCAAGATGAAGGAGACATGGCAGAAAGAACAGAAGATTACGAAGAAAGAACAAGTATTTTAAATGAACTAGAAGAAAGACTAGGTGATGTAAACAAAGCATTATCCAAAATAGAAAGTGGTAGTTATGGAACATGCGAAGTTTGTAATGCTCAAATAGAAGAAGATAGACTTGGAGCTAATCCTTCAGCTAGAACATGTAAAGTTTGTATGGAAAGATAATCTAATTAAAACCCGATATTATTCGGGTTTTAATATTATATATTTATGTCATTTTCAAAAGTATATTCAGCCCAAACACACCTATTAAAAGGTAAAATTGTAACAATAGAAGTTGATATCACAAAAGGGACACTCCATGCTTTTACCATTGTAGGTCTCCCAGATAAGGCAGTAGAAGAATCGAAAGACCGCATGAGTTCTGCTTTAAAAAATTCTGGATATACCTCACCCAAAAACCAAAATCAAAAAGTGGTTATATCACTATCTCCAGCTGATTTAAAAAAGGAGGGACCTTACTTCGACTTAGCTATCGCATTAGCATATCTACTTTCTGCTGAAGAAATTAATTTCGACCCAGAGAATAAAATTTTCTTAGGAGAATTATCTTTAAATGGAGATTTAAGACCAATAAAAGGAGCCTTGCCATTAACACAAGAAGCCAAAAGACTTGGATATAAAGAAATATTTTTACCAATTGAAAATGCTGTGGAAGCAGCGCTTGTCGATGATATTATAATATATGGTGCTAAAAATTTAAGAGAAGTGCTTGATCATTTACACACAGCCAAGCGTGGTAAAAAAGGAGAATTATTAGAACCAGAAACCCCGAACATCCTACCGCAAACACAAACAAAAATTATCTATAAAGATAAAATGAATAATATTGATTTCTCTGATATAAAAGGCCAAGAAGGAGCGAAGAGGGGATTAGAAATAGCCGCTGCTGGCGGACATAACATCGCAATGTCAGGACCTCCAGGAACAGGGAAAACAATGCTTGCTCGAGTATTCTCTCATATCCTCCCAGATTTAAGTAAAGATGACATTTTAGAGATAACAGGAATACATTCTATTGTGGGACTATTAGAAGATAATTTGGTTACCGATTCACCATTTCGTGCACCTCACCACACTGCAAGCTATGTATCTATTATTGGAGGGGGAACAAATGTAAAGCCAGGAGAAGTAACGCTGGCTCACAAAGGAGTTTTATTCCTAAAGGATGTCTTACAAAGCTACTATTAAAAGAGCATTATTGCTCTTTTTTCTTATCTTGAATCCAACACTCAAAGCATAATTGAGCCATTTGTTCCATATTATCTTTTAGTTTGATAATTTCTTCTTCAGTCAAATCCTTACCTTCGTCTCCTAATTCCTTCTTAAATTCTTCAAGTGATAACATACTCAAAGTTTATCATATCAGCTCCTTTCCTTAGAATACATCTAGGGCTTATTGCGCTATTCCAAAATGTGAGTAAAATTAAAAACATATGACAAATAAACTATCTTTTCCTAGAGGTTCAGAATGGAGAAAGTGGGATTTACATTTCCACACTCCATCTTCTTTTGATTATGGATACAAAGGAGCTACTAATAAAGAAATTGTGGATACTCTTATTAAAAATGAGATAAGTGTAGTTGCTATAACAGACCATCATACTATTGATATTAAAAGAATCGAAGACCTTAGGAAGATTGCTCAAGATAAAATAGTCTTCTTGCCTGGAATAGAACTTAGAACTGAACTCGGGGGTTCAGACTCAATCCACATGATTGGTATTTTCCCAGAAGACTGTGATATTGATTCTATTTGGCTAGAATTACAAGCTGGGTGCAAACTCAAACCAAGCGATATTAAAGAAAATGGTGATGATAAAATATATGTTGATTTTAAAGAGACATCAAGCCTAATTCATAAGCTTGGCGGAGTTGTCACTGCTCACGCAGGAAGCAAATCAAACACATTAGAGAATATAACAAACTCTCTACCACACAAAACAGCTCAAAAAACTGACTTAGTAATCGGATACATTGATTTTTTTGAACTAGGACAAGAAAAAGACCAAGAAGATTATAAAAATATAGTATTCCCGTCAATTAAAAAATATGTCCCAATGATTATGTGTTCTGACAATCATGATTGTAGAAACTACAAACTAAAACAAAATAATTGGATAAAAGCAGATTTAACTTTCCAAGGATTAATAAAAGTTATTTATGAACCAATAAGTAGAGTTTTTATTGGGAATACTCCACAAAAACTAATAGAAGTAGCTAATAATAAATCAAAATATATTAGCACAGTTGAAGTTACACATATTAATTCAGGAACAACGCCTTCTTGGTTTTCAAACAAAATAGAGCTAAACACAGGACTTGTTGCCATTATAGGCAGAAAAGGTAGTGGTAAAAGTGCACTTGCAGACATCATAAGTCTTTGTGGAGATAGTAAAATAGACCCAAAAGACTACTCATTTTTAACAAATCAAAAATTTAGAAAAAGAAGACTAGCAAAAGATTATAAATCTACAATAGAATGGCAAGACGGGAAGAAAGCACAAAAAATATTAGACAGTGATGTTGATATTGCAACATCAGTTGAGAGAGTAAAATACTTACCTCAACAATACGTAGAAACTATTTGCAACGAAGAAGGGGTAAGTATTCTGTTCCAACAAGAAATTGATAAAGTTATATTTTCCTATGTACCAGAAGAAAACAAACTAGGGGCAAATAATTTATCGGAACTTATTTCAACAAAAACTGAGTCTGTTAATACTTCTATTAATGAGTTACACAATGAATTAAATAAAATAAATACACGGATTATAGCAAATGAAGAAAAGGAATTACCAAGTTATTCAAGTTCATTACAAAAAAAGTTAGAAGCAAAAGAACAGGAGCTAAAAAATTTACCACAACCAGTAGCTGTTAAAAAACCAAGCACCACTCCAAGTAAGGCGATTGAATCAAAAATTAAAAGACTAACTACAAATATTTCTCATATTGACTCACAAATAGAAATTACACGACAAGAACTAAAAAATACTAATGAAAAATTGCATAAACTTGGGAAGATTCAGTCAAAAGCTACTTCTATAAACGATAATATTATAGAGTTTATAGAAAATTTTAAAGATGACGCAGTAGAAATTGGTATAGATATAACAAAAATAATAACTTTAAAATTTAACGATAAATCACTTCAAATAAGAGAAAAAGAATTATCTCTCTTATTTGGTGAATTAGAAAAAAAATTAGAAAAAGATTGCCCTGACTCCAAAACAAGCCTATATACAAAAAAACTGGTAATGGAAAAAGAACTAGGTGAAATTACAATACATCTAGATGCTGACCAGCAACAATATAAAAAATATCTAGGAGAAATAAAAGAATATGAAAATAAACAAAAACTCATTAAGGGGATAACGGGAGATAAAACTTTAGATACAATAACATCTATTAAAGAAGAACTTACATTTGTTGAGAATGAGTTAGCAACTGTTTTACAAGATGAATATAAAAAAAGAAAGGGTATATTAGTTAAAATTCTCACAGAATTAGGTCAAAAAATCAAATTTTATGAAGATATATACAAACCTATAGTTAAATTTATCGACAGCGAAAAAGAAACTCAGAAAAAAACAGGAAACATTTTGAGTTTTGATGTTGGTCTTAATTTTGAAAAGCAAGAGTTTTGTGACAACTTCTTATCTTTTATAAATCAAGGTAAGGATGGAAGCTTCCAAACAATAGTGGGTGGACAAAAAGTTTTGACTTCAATAATTGAAAAATATGATTTTACTAAAGAAAAAGGGATTTGTGATTTTATAGAAGATGTTATGGACCATCTAAATCATGACAAAACATCTAAACCAGAAAAAGTAAATCATATTGATTCTCAATTAAAAAAAGATAAGAAGGATTTTTATAATTTTATATTCAATCTAAATTATCTACAAGTAAAATATAAAATATTATTCAACGGAAAAGAATTGAATGCTAATGAGTTTTCTCCTGGTGAAAAGGGGGCTTTGTTGTTAATTTTTTATTTATTAATTGATAAAGATAATACTCCTTTAATAATAGACCAACCAGAAGAAAATCTTGATAATGAATCAGTCTATACATTATTAGTGCCTTATATTAAAAAGGCAAAAGAAAAGAGACAAATTATCACAGTCACACATAATCCAAACCTTGCCGTTGTATGTGACGCAGAACAAATAATTTACACGGCAATGGATAAGAAGAAAAATGAAATAAGATACACCTCAGGAAGTATTGAAGACCGTGAAATTAACAAAAAAATTGTTGATGTTCTAGAGGGAACACTACCTGCTTTTACAAAAAGAGACAGAAGTTATATTAGAAGATGAAAACAACAATGAAAATAATGAGTATAGGGTGTTGGAACTGTAAAAAGGATATGAAAATAGCTCTTGTTGATAACACAATGCCAGTAAGTAGACTTGATGACGGTTTATTAGAGATTGCTAGACAGCATGGGGTTATAATAAAAGAATCGTTCAGTAAAACCATGGAGGAATCTTATAATGCTTGTATTTGCCCGCATTGTAACTCAATGTTTGGAGATTGGTTCTATCATGATTATTGGTATGACATACCAATTGAGACTATCGATGTTGAGCTAAATTTAGATGAAAATAAAGGTTAATAGACGTTAACACTTTACAGGACAATACCCATAAAAGATGTCTTACAAAGATACACTTATTTTTAATGGTTTGTTATACTTCATAATATGGAATCTTTCGATGAAATAAAATTAAAAGATATAGACGAACCTGTTATTTTGTTAAACATACCACACAGCTATGAAACTATTCTAGAAAAAACAGAACTAAACGTATTAGAGAAAGCACAAGAAGGATGGACTCTTACTAAAACAGGTAAACATAAAAATTTAGCAAAATACGCACTAGCCATTTATCACAATAGAGTAAAGGGAGTATTTACCATACTCGGAAAATGGGAAAAAATTCCTTATGACCATAAAAGATGGACATTCAATGGAGAAATTGCCCCGCCCCATATAAGAGATAAATATCTTAATAAAAAAATAGTAGTTGCTTGGGAACAAGGGAACGGTGCTCCTTTTATGTATCTAAATTGTAATCCAAATAGTTCAAAGTAATTACTGCTTTGTAGGACAATACCCTTAAAGGATGTCCCACAAACACTATGTTGAATCAAAAATATATAAGGGTATAATATTCACAATCTTTAACAAACAACCATTTCTTTTTTATTAAATATTTTGTATACTTAATAGATGATAGATGCATGTTTTGGAAATAAATCTTTTTCAATAGAACAACGTAGATACCTTGGAAGTAAAACTAAACTGCTTCCGCTTATTGAGGATATTTTAAAAAAAGAAGATATTAAATACAATACTTTTGCAGATATTTTTGCTGGAACAGGAGTAGTTGCTAATCACTTCCACGACAAAGCAGATATAATAGTTAACGATATCCTTGAATCAAACCGTTTGTCTTATCTAGCTTTTTTTGGAAAAGAAAAAATACGAGAATCTCTTCTTTTTAAGTACTTAAAAAAGTATAATTCTTTAGACAAAAAAATAGAAGATAATTATTTCTCAAAGACTTTTGCTAATACTTATTTTGATCTAAACAACTCCAGACGTATCGGATATATTAGAGGAGATATAGAAAGATTGTACCGACAACAAAAAATAAACAATAGGGAAAGGGCTTATTTAATCACTTCATTAATTTACGCACTAGACAAGATAGCTAATACTGTTGGACACTATGACGCTTATAGAAAAATAAAGATCGAACCAAAAACATTAGAACTACGAGCTCTTGCATTAAAAAAGAGAAAACACAAGGCTTATATATATAATCAAGACGCAAACATCCTTGTTAAGAACTTAAAGGCAGATGTAGTATATATAGACCCTCCATACAATTCCCGTCAATACTCTGACGCATATCATCTTCTAGAAAATATTGCTTCTTGGAAACAAGAAAAGGTATTTGGTGTTGCTAAAAAATTTAATCGTAACCACATAAAAAGTAAATACAGCCTTAAATCTGCAGGGAGTGCATTTAGTGAATTAATTAATGACATAAAAGCAAAATTTATTCTTGTTTCTTATAATGATATGGGGACAAATGGTTCAACTCGTTCACAATCATGTATTAGTGACCATGAAATACTCTCAGCTCTAGAAAGAAAAGGTAAAGTAACCATCTATGAAAAATCTTTCAATCAATTTACAACAGGAAGTTCTACAAAAAATGATTTGAAGGAAAGAATATTCTTTTGTCGAGTTGAACAGAAGAAAAATATATTGCCAACTGCAACAATTTCAGAATTCAATACTCATTTACCTATTTTTGTTAAATCTCCTCTTAATTATACAGGGGGTAAGCATAAATTATTACCACAAATAACAAAATATTTTCCAAAAACCATAGAAACTTTTTATGATGTTTTTTGTGGAGGAGCTAATGTAGGAATTAATGCTATGGCAAATAAGATTGTTTGTATAGACAAAAACGAAAAAGTAATAGAGCTACTAAAGCTGATACAAAGAACAAATTTTGAAGAATTAAACCAAAGACTATTAGACATAGTTAAAAAATATGGGCTAAGTCAAAGTTTTATGTATGGGTATGACAGTTACAAATGTGAAAGTTCTAGTGGTTTGGGTGGACACAACAAAGAATCATTTTTAAACCTTAGAGCTACATATAATCATGAAAAAAGTGAGCTAAGTGTAACTTATCTTTTAGTTTTAATTATCTATTCTTTTAATAACCAAATACGGTTTAATTCTCGTGGGCATTTCAATCTACCAGTAGGTAAAAGAGACTATAATGGTAGTTCTCGTAGAAATTTAGCCAATTTTAATGCCCTTGCAACCCGTAAAAATATTACTTTTAGCACTGGTGACTTTAAAGATTTGAACAAAATGCTTCTAAGTAAAAATGATTTCGTATATTTAGACCCTCCTTATTTGCTTGGTCTTGCCTCTTACAATGAAATGGGAGGATGGTCATTATCGCAAGAACTTGAATTATATAAAACTCTGGAAAACTTAAACAAACAAGGTATCCGATTTGCTCTTTCTAATGTACTAGAACATAAAGGAAGAAAAAACATAGACCTTGAAAGGTGGATTAAAAAAAATAACTTAAGAATCCATCATATAGAGCATAATTACAAGAACTCAAACTATCAATCAAGTGCCAGAAACTCCATAACCAAAGAAATTCTCGTGACCAACTATTAAATAAATAAAATTTCGAGTATAATTGAAAAATGACAAAAGTTTGGAGTTTCAACACCACAATACGTAATCCAGAACGCATGGAAAATATGCTCCGAACGCTTACACAGCTTGAGGGTCAAGAATTTGATTTGCAAGGACAAGAAGCATTTTTTGGACTTCAAATAAAAAAGAGACTATACAAACCTGAAAAAGCAACACTAGAGGAACAAGACTTGATAAATGCGGTATATTTTGATGAATCAGGAGACGATATAGATGACACTATTCTCGAGAGAATAATAGAAAAATATAGAGGCAGAGATGTTGATGGTTCAGGTCGCGGACGAACCGCAGCTGGTATCTTAAATAGATTTGGCCTCTGTGTTGCTCTTCAATCAAAAGGACCTGTTGTAATTAGTGAACTTGCAAAAAAATGGCTAGAACATGAAATAGATGACGAAGAACTGTTTACTAAATTTTTTATCAAGTGGCAATATCCTAATAATATTGAGGCAGGATATGACAACTTCAACATAAAACCTTTTGTTGGAACTCTATCCTTAATTTCAAAAGTTAACGAAAAATGGAAAGAGCTTGGGAATAATCCTGTTGGTTTATCTAAGATAGAATACCAACTTTTTGTACCCTCACTAACAAAAACTGAGCAGATAGATGATTATGCTAATCAAATCATTAACTTCCGAACAGAAAAAGAGGCACTGACTGGAATAGATAAAACAAATTTTATTAAGCAATTTTCTATAGCTCGTGTTCACACTATTTATGGTGAAGATAAACCATTTGAAAAAGCTCTAAACGATTTACGTGATTATACAGATTCTTCTGTTCGTTATTTTCGTGTATCGGGATTAATTGCACTTAGGGGTGGAGATACCCATATAGATATTGCTAAAGATAAAGAAGTTGAAGTGGCAAGTATCATTGAAGCAATTTCAACTAATGCTGAAAACTTTAATTCATATGATGAATATTTTGCTCATCTAAACGACATAAATATAATAGAATTACCATGGAATAACGAAGAAGACCTAAATAAGATTACTGTTAAACTAACAAATATCATTAAATCTGAAATCGGAGAAAATGACACTGAGCGTTATGTTGCTGAATTAACTCCATTATCCACAAAGAAAAAGGTGGCTACTCTTGAGACTAAATTGAATGATTTACGAATAAAAAAACTCAGAGGGCTAAGGCATAACATTGAGGTATTAGATGACTGTATAAATAAACTAACTGGTATTACTTCTAAAAATTATGAAACATTAACAGCACGTCCATCATTAGACCTAGAATGGTATACAGCTCAGGCTCTTATGGTACTTAACGACGCGATTGAGATAGCTCCAAGTTTCAATATTGGTGATGATGGAATACCAACAGGATTTAGATCTAACACATCTGACATTGAGTGTTATTATTCAACATTTGGAATGACAATTGAGGCCACCTTATTACTTGGTCGTGACCAGTGGTATGCAGAAGGACAACCTGTAATGCGACACCTAAGAGACTTTGAAGATAAATTAGAAAATGATACTGCTTATTGTATCTTTATTGCACCACTTATTCACAGAGACACTCTAAATACTTTTTGGGGGAGTAATACAGCAGGATATGAAGGCAAAAGACAAATTATTATCCCATTAACACTCTCACAATTTACTTCAATCCTTAAGATTGCAAAAGTTAAGATACAAAATAATAATCTATCTCATCACCAATTAGGTGAATTATTTAATTCTTTTGCTGGCCAAATTACTAGAGTTCAAAATTCTAATGAATGGTTAGTAACATTTTCCCAAATAATAGAAGAGTGGTCAGCTATATAATAAAAATTGTAAGGATAAAATCACAAATGTGTTTTATTTACATATTTCCTTAAAAAGTTTATTATTGTAATACAACTGAATATTTTAGAAGTAGCCTAAACCAGTAAGCAATTACTGGCATGGTGAAAGTAAGTCTTGTACAGCATAAAGAACCCATCATATGGGGTTGCTGTACAAGCCGTATCTGGAAACGGATACGAGAGACTTCGGTCTCTACCTATGTGGTGGGCTTTTTCTGTAAAAACTCGCTATATGGAATTATTAATTAGTAATTTTATATATGAAGTCATTCAAATTAACTAAGGAAGAAACGGGCAGTGAGGACAATAAAGGTGGAAATAATACTTTAGCCAGTGGAATATTTGTGCTTATTTTAATGGGTGGAGGTTTCTGGTATTTCTTTGGTGGTGGGCTGGAAACAAGTACTAAAACATCAATGGATAATATTTACAAGCAAGTATCAGCAGACGCAGTCCAGCAATATGAAATAGCTAAACGTCAGGGAGATAAAATTCAAATATGCGTTCAGGCTGGTCTAGTTTCAGCCGCTTATCTACAAGAAAAGAACGAATCAAGCTATCAGCAATGGAAAGCTATTGAAAAGGAAGATTGCTCTAATTAATAAACAATGACTATTTAGGTGGTATAGATATCTATTTAGGCATATGCGTGGGCTTCTGTGTTCACACGAGAGACACGAAAATGTCATTCCTTATGGTCTCTATATTCTTATCTCTTGTATTTTATGATATGACATGAGAAACTAGAATAATGAGCCCTGAAAAACCAAAATTCAAACAAACGCCTCAAATAGAACGTTATATTAAAAATATAACAAACTATTGGAATGAATGTCTAAAAAATGAAGTCCCAAGAAATAAGATTCAATTTGAAGAACCATTAAAAATAAAAACATTCCTGAAAACAGAAGAAAGGGGAGTGACCAGAGAAGATGATAACTCTCGTGAAGCTTTTATGAAATGGGCGGAATCAATCAAAGCAATAAATATAGTTGAATATAATTATGAAACTGCTACATGTGAACATGCACAACTGGCAGGAGAAGATACCTTTATTGAATTTCCAGAATATTTTTATATTAATGTACTAGATATAGAGCCATTTTTAGAATTACAGAATAAATATATCTCAAACGAAATTACAGATAAATTTCCAACTCATTATGACAACTTAACTAAAGTGATTAAGAGTCCAGAGCTAGAATCACATTACTTTAGAACAGGTGGAATAAATAGTAATAAGACTTTGGAAATATTCAAAAGATTGTGGGATAACAGACAGCATACCGTTAGCAATAATCCTAAGCTTAAAAAAATAGGAAAACCAGATTCTTTTATAAATTTTATTAGGCAATTAGAATTAATAAAAACAGGTCTTGAACTAAATAGAAATGATAAAAAGAAGAAATTGCTTCAAAAAATAAAAAATGTAACAAAACCATTATTTTTAAAAAAATATCCAATATCATTAACATGTAATGAAAATGAAATTTTATTAATAATTAGAGACTAGGTGCTAAAAGTCACAATAATTTACACCCCAATATATGGGGTGTTTTTTATTGGTTCTATTTATAACACTGTTCAACAGATAAAAAAGGTGTAAATCCTAGATTCTTTGTATACATGTCCGACTTTGAAAAAATGAATACATGAATTTATCAGAGACAACACAAAAAGAACAAGTCCAGCAGGCCGATATCGCTGGGGTTAATTCAATTTGGAATAGTTTCTTTGAAAGAATTCTAAAAAACGAAGAAGTTCTCAAGAATAATGGTATTAGTTCAAGAGAAACAGACTCAAGTGATATTACACTTAATGACCCCAGTGTAAATATCTCAATTAACATAAAGAGGTCTAATAATTAAAACATGGATTACGATGAGACAGAAAAGCTTACATTAATAAATAATATTTGGAAATCAGCATATAGGGCAGGAGATTATCTCAGCGTTATATACTCTGAATGGGAGAGAAGGCTAGAGAATGTAATAGATAGATGTAAGGATGGAGATTACAAAGAATTAACTAGCGACATATTATGGCTAAATCAAATGATTCAGGAAGTATATTACCAAATGATGACTACTCAAAAAGATTACGGGAAATTACTAGCATTGATTGAATATCCTAAAAACAATAAGTCTGAAGACAAGACTAGTCAGTAATTTAAAATTATAAGTTAATAAATCAAACATATGAAAACATTAATGGAACGTGAGAGAGAAATTTTAGACAAAAAAAGAATTATAGCCATGTACAAATGGAGACATAGTGAATGGCTAAAAATAAAAATTAATTCTCTTTATGAGAGTAATCCAGAATATGCCGATAAAATCAGAAATGGACAAGCTAACCCTCCCTATAGTTGGTCTTGGGACTCATGGTATGAGAGAGAGAAATATAACGAGAGAGATTGTTCTAATAAACGATAATTCTGTATCTAAAAATATGAAACACACTGACATACCAAAATTTAATGGGTTTAAAAAAGATTATGACAAAAACTTTTTTAAATTCCCTACATTTATTATCGATGAGAGACTTGCGGAATTAAGTAACTCTGAATTTAAGGTTTTAGTCTACATCCTAAGAAAATGTTATGGGTTTTCAAAGACAGAAGATTATATCAGTCTATCTCAGTTTACAAAGGGCTCTAAAAAGCAACGAGGAACTGGTCTATCTGTAAATCCAGTGTGTGACTCGCTAAAATCACTGGAAGAAAAAGGGTACATCATCACAGAAAAAAGATTCAGAAAAACAACACTCATTAAACTGAATATTCCTGAGATAAAAAGAGAAAATACTGGCACAAAAAAAGAGTCAAAACCAATACACCCAAGAGCTATTGAGTTTATAGAAATGTTTGAGCCAGTATGTGGGTATATGACGAAGAAATATATTAAAGATAAAAAACAATTAGAAGCGATGAGTAGACTCCTTGAAAATTGCAATATTGATTATCTTGAAAATATTATTTATGTTCTCCCAGAAACTAAAAATATGGACTATTGCCCCGTCATTACTTCACCAGTAGAACTAGAAAACAAAATAGCTAGTCTTAATATTTTTATACAGAGAAGACAAAACGAAGGGACTTCAGAATTTAGTCAAAATTTTAAATCAAACTATATCACTTAATGATATACCTTTATCACTTATTGATATCTAAAATATGTAAAACTATATCACAAAGTATACACACAAAAGATATTAATAAAATCAACAATATATAAATTATTATAAATAGAATTATTTCAAAATCATAAATTAAAAATCTGGTAAATCAAAATTTAAAAGCCAGTAACACTTAACAATATCTCACATCCAACATTTCCACCAGCTAATAATACTTACTGGCCGCGGCGGCGCTATAACCCCATATTGCGCCCCCCGCAGAAATTGAAATTATTTTACTAAACACCTTTACATCCAGAGCGCACCAAATACAATATTCCATATATTTATATATGAAAAAAATTAAGGTCAGCAGAATAAATAATTTTAAGCAAAGTAATAAATTTAACCCTGCCAGAATCACAAATTTATTACTCTTACAATCTGGCTTCATGGAAGGGAAACAAGCACACATTAATTACAAAAATGGTCAATTAACAATTAGATTAGAAAATAATTTTACAAACACAGATGAATGACATATCAAACAAAAAAATAAGAGTGGCTATCTATCTTCGAGTAAGTACCGATGAACAAGCAATGAAAGGATACGGACTAGAATCTCAAGAAGAAAAGTTACGTGCTTATATAAAGTCTCAAGAAAATCAAACTTTTGATGAAGAACATCACTTGTATAAAGATGAGGGATATTCTGGAACACTAACTATAGAATCAAGACCAGCTCTCAAGAAACTTTTTGATGACGCAAAAGATAAGCAGTTTGATGTTGTCTATGTTTATCGCTTGGATAGATTCTTTCGCAAAACAAAATTACTTTTAGACGCAATAGATAAACTCACAGAAGCAAACATAGGATTCATGTCTATCACAGAAGCTTTTACTACGACTAACAGCACGGGGAAATTTATGACTACATTACTTGGAGCAGTTGCAGAAATGGAAAGAGATACTATTAGAGAGAGAACAACTAATGGAAGAACTATGGCCGCTAAAAGTGGGAAGTGGGTAGTAGGCATGCCAGCATACGGATATGTTAAGAATGAAGAAACAAAGAAATTAGAAATAGTAGAATCAGAAGCAGAAGTAGTCAGAATGCTTTTTAACTGGTGCGTTCACGAAAGATTATCTTTAAAGAAAATTGCTGAAAGAATAAATGGAATGGGAATCAATAGCCCAAAGCATGTGATGATTAACAAAAGAGTTACTCACAACTTCTGGTGGGAAAGAACACTAGGAAGAATACTTACAAATGAAATTTACACGGGTACTAGTTATTTTAGAAAATATAAAAGACCTTATAAGAATCTTACAAGTATCTTAGAAGATGATTTGAAGAGACCAGAAGCAGAATGGATTGAACAAAAAGTCCCTCCTATTATTACCAAAGAATTATTTGAAAGAGCAACAAAGCAGTTAACCCTCAACAGAACAAATGCAGAAAGAAACATGCAACGGTCATATCTCTACTCGACACTTCTCACTTGTGGATATTGTGGATTCAACATGTTTAGTGGATACCAGCCACCACGTAAAGGTAAGCATACTGATAAAACTGGAAGATATTATCACGGAGTATACAGAAAAAAAGATATGGTAGGAACTACCAAACGTTGTCCAACATGCCCACAGTATGCAGAATCAAGGCTTGAGCCTATATGGGAAACCTTAGTTGATATATTAAAGAACCCTAAGAATCTAAGAGAACCACTTGAGAGATATTCATTCAAAGTAGTAGACGCAGATTCAATAAAAATTAAGCAGACCAGAAACAATGACAAGATTAAAGACCTTGATTCTAAGCTGAAAAAACTTGCAGTACTATTTGTAAACAATGAATCTGTGGAATTAGCTGACTTTAAAAAAATGGAATCTGAATACTCAAATGAGAAAGAGAAACTTATCAACGATAATCTTAAATTAGGACAATCGCTTTTAACAAAGAAAGATACAAAGAACAGAGAAGTTGTTCTTGAAGAATTGTACGAGAAGATAAAAGATAAACTGGATGATGTTTCATATGAAGACAAAAAATATATCATTCATCTATTCATAGAGAGGATTACGTTACACGCAAAGAGTAATTATGCAGAAGTTATCTTCAAGTTTCCTACTACGACAGTCATAAGTAATACTACTTTAGATGTTTCTCAGCCAAACATGCCATTGTTTCTCAACGTTAAGACTTATTCAGAGAACGAAATCAGGTCAATGTGTATAAAAGCTAACCCTTTAATGGGACATGGAGCTAATTAACATGTTACTTATGTTTATTATTCCGTCTGATATAATCAAGATGTGAAACACCATACGGTTCAAGATAAATATTTAGCTCAATGGAAAAAAGATGGAACACCAAACCATCTAAATATTTATTTTATTCCAACCAATAAGATACAAACAGGAAATACTAAAACACCAGCATTCTGGAAAGAAGATTATAATATTTTGAAAGACGAAGAGAGTACATCGTATCTACCAGAAGATGTCACTGCTGTTATTGATACAAAGGGAATTGAAGCCATTAAAAATATTGATGTAATAAATAAAACTATACTTACTGGGGAACAAAGAAGCTATATTTCTTTTTATGTAGTTCTCCAGTATCTTAGAACCCCTAGATTCAGAGAAGAAACGGATAAGATGATAGCAGAACAGACTAAATTTTTAATGAGAAAAGATATTGATTCAGTAGATAAGGTTTCACTTTCTAAAGAATCACTTCTTGGAGAAACACCAAAAAACGACAGAGATAGGGAGGCTATTGAAAAAATAAATGGTATGACTGAAAGAGAAATTAACGAAGAATTTTTTAATCTTCTACATAGTGAAAATTTTGGAGTTAAGCTAAATACTTCTGGGCACTCAAAAATACTGCTCAAAGCTGACAAACATGCAAAAGATTTTTTTAAGATTCAATGGACTTTTCTTATTGCTCCAAAAGATACTTCTTTTATTACATCTGATAATCCATGCTTCACAATATCTCCAACAAAACTAATGAATGGATTATTATCACCAAAATCAACTGTAGTATTTCCACTAAGACCAGATGTTTGTATATACGCAAAACCAGCAATCAAAAATCAAACTGAGTATTTTGCCAGAGTAGACAAGTCTCAAGTTAGAAGTATCAACAAACTAATACTTTCAAATAGTTATGAGTGCGTAGTAGCTAAAGATGAGGCACAACTCAAAAACTTAACTAATAGTTTTGATTATAAAAATCACAGAAAATCACGAGATGTCTCAGTTAGCGAATTTGGGGATTATGTTATGTTCAATATTGAATAAAAAATAAGTATTGCACTATAATGATTTTTTTGCACCATTTCGCTTAGTAGGACATCCTTCCTCGATGAATTTCCGGAATTTGAAAAGAAGGTTATAGAATCACTACGCCAGCCACTAGAGGATAATTGTGTATCTATCTCTCGAGCAAAAGGTTCGGCAATCTTTCCATCAAATTTTATTCTTATAGCAGCGATGAACCCTTGCCCTTGTGGACATAAAGGAGACAAACAAAAACAATGTATCTGTAAACCAATGGATTTAGAAAAATATAAAAGAAAACTATCTGGACCAATAATAGATAGAATAGACATCTGGGTAACGGTTGGAGCTGTGGACTTTGATAAATTAAGTGGAGTAGAGTTAAGTGGGGAAAGAACACAAACAATTAAAGAAAGAGTTGTGAGGGCTAGAAAAATAGAAGAGAAAAGATTTAAAGACTCACCAAGAAAGATAAAAACAAACAGTGAAATGAATGTGAAAGAGCTTGCGATATTCGCACCACTTACTGAGGAAATAAAAAAACTACTAAATCAAAGTGCTGAAAGACTTCAACTCTCTGCACGAGCATACCACCGTATTATCAAACTGGCCCGTACCATTGCAGACTTAGAAAGTAGTGAAAATATAACAGAGTCTAACATCTTGGAAGCTCTCCAATATAGACCGAGAGAAAATAATTAAAAAATAAATCACCATTTAAATGGTGATTTATTTTTTAATTATTTTTATTTTTTAAAATGCTGGTCTGATAGTTGCACCATTAGCTTTCTCGATTTGGAAGTGAAGGTGAGGGCCAGTAGAGCGACCAGTGTTTCCAATAGTACCGATTTGCTTACCTTGTTTGACACTTTGTCCAACAGAAACAGATACTTTTTGTAAGTGAGCATATATAGTACGCTGACCATTTGGGTGCTCTATCATTATGTAATTACCATATCTCCCCCCACAAGAAGTCTGACCTTCTTTACAAAATGAGACAACCTTTACTACCTTACCGGAAGCAGCTGCATAAACTGCAGTACCTCTAGCATTTCCAATATCTATACCATAATGGAAACTACCCCATCTTGATCCATAAGGAGAGGTTATTTTTCCAGAAGCAGGTCTAAGATAGTACCCAGAAGTTGAAACCTTGCTACTTGAACTAGGAGTTTCATTTGAGGTTTTACTTGTATTTGCTGGTTTTGTTGGAACATTATCGATAACACCGTTTGGAATTATGATAGAATTTCCAATTTTAAGAGTGTTATCAGCTATACCATTATAAATAGAAATTTCATCAGAATCAGCATCATATTTATTTGCTATCCCTGCTAGAGTGTCGCCTTTTTTAATTATATGCTTAACACCTGTTACGGGTAAAATGTCTAGTTTTTGCCCAACTTTTATATTTCCACCAGTAAATCCATTTGCCCAACGAATAGTATTTGTAGAGATGTTAAAGTCTTCAGCAATTTGAGATAAAGTGTCTCCCTCTTTAACTGTATATTCTGTCACATTACCATCGGATATACTCTCTAGTCCACTACCCACAAGCCCCCCATCTGTAGATAAAGCATCATCTTCAACAATTCCACCAACTTCATTATCCATAGCGTTCTTCATATCAGGAACAGAAGATTCAATGAGTGGCAATGTCTGAGAATTAAGAACAGTCCCAGTGCTAAAATCTTCAGCTGCTAGGGTATCAGCCCCCAGAATAGACTTAACTGAATCTAAAAAGTCGGCACTTGCCATAGATGGAGTACCGACTAATAAAGAAAAAGAAATAAAAAGAGAAGAGACCTTCAACATAGAAGGCTTATAAATAAAGGATATTTTATTCTTTTGACCTTTTTCAGAGACGAATTGGCCTAAAGAATCTTTTAAGTTGTTTTTTGATTGCATAATTTAAATGGTCATTCAGCAAGCTTCTTTTAAGCTATTCTACTGTCTCAGGAATGAGGGGTTTCTAATCATTTCTGCCCCTACCTTATAAGGGTAGCCTATATGGGAAGGATAGTCAACGGAGTTGTCCACAGTCAAAAATACAACACAAAAGGCAAATATCGGCAAATTACTCACCCTATAATATTAAACCTCTTAGTGATTTTGTTTTAAAATGAATATCTTCTATAATACCACTATGCAATATCTTGAAACATTAAATGACAAACAAAAAGAGGCAGTCCTTCATACGGATGGGCCTCTTTTGATAGTAGCGGGGGCAGGGGCGGGAAAGACAAAGACGATAACACATAGAATAATCCACATTATACACAAAGGAGTAAAACCGAGTGAGATACTAGCTGTAACCTTTACAAATAAAGCAGCAAAGGAAATGAAAGAAAGGGTGATGAAATTATTAGAAGAAAGAGAAAGTGGAGTATCTACACCCATAAATTATTATTCAGCACCCTTTGTTTCTACTTTTCACTCACTTGGGGTGTTTATAATTAAAGAAAATGCGCACTTAATAGGACTTAATAAACACTTCTCTATAATAGACGAAAGAGACGCTTTATCTATTATTAAAGATTCAATGAAAGCTCGCGATATAGATCCAAAACAACATGAACCAAGGAAAATAAAAAGTGTCATTTCAAAATCAAAAGGGGATTTCGTTTCACTGGAAACTTTTAATCAAAATATTGGTAATGCTTTTCAAAGTATTGTCGCAACAATTTGGCGAGACTATGAAAATGCATTAAAAAAAGAAAAAGCCCTAGACTTCGACGACCTACTCCTACAAAGTGTTTATATTTTAAAAAAATACCCTGAAATAAAAATGAAGTATCAGGAGAAATGGAAATATATTCACGTAGATGAATACCAAGATACAAACGAAGTCCAGTATGAAATGGTAAAACTTCTTGTTGGTAAAGATGAGAATATCTGCGTGGTAGGAGACACAGACCAAAATATTTATAGCTGGAGAGGGGCCAACATCAAGAATATGCTTCACTTTGAGAAAGATTATCCGAGCACAAAAATTGTAATGCTAGAGCAAAACTATCGATCTACAAAAAACATAATAGAAGCTGCAAATAATATAATAGAGAAGAACCAATACCGAGTTCCAAAAACTTTATTTACAGAAAATGTAGATGGGGAGTCCATAACTGTCTGTGAGGCATTTGATGAAAAGAGTGAGGGAGAATTTGTTGCTGAAACTATTGATGAATTAATGAAGGGAGTTAACCCCAATGATATAGCTATACTATATAGAGCAAATTTTCAATCGCGTGCAATAGAAGAAGCATTACTCTCAAAAAATATTCCTTACCAAGTTCTTGGTGTAAAATTCTTTGAAAGAAAAGAGATTAAAGATTTACTTTCTTATGTGAAAGCATCTCTCAACAAAGAGAGTCTAAGTGATATAAAAAGAATTATCAATATCCCTGCGAGAGGGATCGGGAAGACAACACTCTTAAAGCTTTTCTCTGGGCAATTTATAGATCTTCCAGCTAGCATGCAAGAAAAAATAAATAGATTCTATCTACTTCTTGATGATTTACGTGCATACATAGAAACTCATAAACCTTCAGAATCTATCAAATACTTAATAGAGAAAACTGGATTAGAAGAAAAATGTAAACACGGTACGAGTGACGAACAAGAGGACTTAGAAAACATGATGGAGCTTGTTTCCCTCGCTACTAAATATGATGATTTAGAATATGGAATGGAACAACTTCTAGAAGATGCCGCTCTTGCAAGCGACCAAGATTCCTTAATGCAAACTGAGAACAAAGAGAAAAAGGAAGGGGTTAGACTTATGACAGTCCATGCTTCAAAAGGATTGGAATTTAAATATGTTTTTATTACTGGACTTGAACAAGATTTATTTCCTCACACCAAAATGGACTCAAAAACTAAAGAGAGTAAAGAAGAAGAGAGGAGACTTTTCTATGTAGCAGTCACTCGTGCTCGCCACAAACTCTACCTAACTTATGCATCCCTCCGAACAATATACGGGATGAAGCAAGTAAACACTCCTTCAGAATTTATTTATGATATTCCAGTTCATCTCACTTCATTTGAACAAAAAAATTCATCAAATGGAGAAAAAGTAGTATATTTATAAACAAAAAAATCCTTATTAATTATACAATTAATAAGGATTTTTTAATATTTAAATAACAACAGGATCATAAAAAGCATAATCTAACCCTAAATATTTAGCCCATCTTTTTGTTCCATATTCATAGTGCCACCATTCAGATGGGTAATTACGAAAACCAACAGAAGTCATATAGGACCAAAGTAAACACCTATGAACCCGAGCCTCCCAAGAAACATCCTTGGAATTTGTATAACTCTTTTTATCAGGTAGTCCATAATTAGTCCCCATATCAAGAGCTTCTCCTGTATCTTTCCAGACTAAAACGACATCGCCCACACCACCTGTTTGATGAGGCCCTCCTGGTCGAGCAATATATTCATCAACAATTCTCCATATATCAGACTCACTCTTTTCTGGAAAAATTTTTGATAGTTCTTCAAATTTACTCTTTCTTTTTTGAATTTGAACATCCAAGGGGCGAAATAATTCTATTAGACCAAGAGATAATCTTTCTGGTAGTTTTTCAGCAACCTCTATAAACTTAAGCCCAGCACTTTCTCTGCATATTGGATATTGTTCTGAAAGAGAATTACTCATCATAACAATTCTTTCGTGCTCTAGTTTAATTAGTTTTTCATTTTTATCAACAACACCCATAGAGTTTATCTGGTCACGAGTTAGACCTCTCTGATACGGGACAAAACTTTCCTGTCCTATATTTTTCATTATTTGTATTAAATAATCTTCTTTCATATTTATTTTATTAAGTTTCTATTTTAAACTGATACTAACATAAAATACTTAAAATGTATAAATAATTCAACTTCTTCTGAGTTTAAATTTTCCTTGACTTAATATAGCAATTTTGCTATATTATAAATAGGTGATATTTTGTATTCTGTTATACTTATAATTAATATGAGTTACCCATTAAAAATAGTAATTTTAGATAAAGTTCTTTATTTTATAGAAGAACTTAATACTGATGATAATTTTAGGTTTAGCACTTCTGTTACTGCAATAAGATATGGTAATTACGAAAGTATCACCATTAAAACACTTAAGGGTAATATAAAAGAATTAATAATTAAAAGATTTCGATTTGTATTTTTTATAGATAAGGAAATAATTTATTTTATAGGTGCTTTTATAAAGAAGACCAATAAAACACCAAAATTAGAAATAGAAAATGCTTTGAAAAATTACAAAATAATAACAAATTCAAAATAAATATATGAAAAAATCATTAAAAAATAAAAAAGTTATAAATATAAATGGATTAAAATTTTATGATTTTGATGATATCTTAAAAGAGGATATGAAATCCAAAGCCTTCCGAGATGCTTATAATGAAGAGATAATTCGTCTTCGTTTGGTAGGTGAAATTAAAAAACTAAGATTAGAAAAAAAGTTAACTCAGAAAACTCTCGCCGAAAAAGCTCAAATGCCTCAATCTGTAATTGCAAGAATAGAAAGCGGTGAACACAGTTTCTCTCTTGGAACACTAAACCGTATAGCAAAGGTATTTAATAAAGAGGTTCAATTAGTTTAAACTTATGCAACACCAAGCGAAAAAGTCACTGGGGCAGAATTTTCTGAAATCGAAAGAAGCGATTCGGACTATTTGTGATGCAGGAAGAGTGAATGAAAATGATATTGTTATAGAAATAGGCCCAGGGAAAGGAGCTCTAACAGAGGAACTTTTAAAAAGAGGATCAAGTGTAATTGCTATAGAGAAAGATGGGGAACTTATAGAGATTTTAAATGAGAGATTTAAAAAAGAGATAACAGAAAGTAAGTTAGAAATAATAGATGGAGACTGTTTGGATTTTGAATTTTCCCTCCCATTAGTAAATAGAGAGTCAGGGAGAGGTGAATTAAAAAGAAAAGAAGAAAACCTCCAAAAGTATAAAATAATTGCAAACATCCCTTACAACATTACAGGTGCAATTATCAAAAAGTTTCTAAGTGAAACAGAGAATAAACCAGAACTTATGGCACTTTTAGTTCAAAAAGAAGTCGCAGAGAGAATTGTCGCTCGAGATAATAAAGAAAGCATACTATCTTTATCTGTAAAAGCATATGGTGTACCCAAATATATAATGAAGGTTGGTAAGAAATATTTTAGCCCTTCTCCAAAGGTTGATTCTGCTATTATACTTATAGACAATGTATCAAATAAAAACTTCAAAAACAAAAACGAAGAAGAATTATTCTTTAAAATCATAAAAGCTGGATTTGCTCACAAAAGAAAAGTTCTTATAAAAAATATAGAAGTGGGCTTGCCACACATAGATAAAAAAAATATCGAGGACCTTTTCCAGAAATTAAAAATAAATCCAAAAGCCCGTGCTGAAGATTTAAGCTTTTCCAAATGGACAGAAATTCTTCATATTTTATCTACAGATAAATAATTAAAAAATTTGTTTAAAATTTTTGAACGATGTATAATTATATTATGAAAAAGATTTTTCCTATTTTTTTATTAAGTATAAGTATTTTTATTTTTATACTTAATTTTAGCTTAGTAAACGCCTCGACAATTTCCAATGCAAATGTATCTAGGACTTCATTTGGTGGTAAAATAACGCAAACAAAATCCATAGAAATAGAACAAAAAGAAAGTCTTGGCTACAAATGTGAAGTTCCCGGTCAAACCATTACAATAAGATCTGTTAATGGATACTCTAAAAGTTATTTAATTCCAATGGCTGTAAAAAATAAATCCGCTAAAACCATATCAGTTGGTAAATGGATTTTAGGATTAAAAGGTTCAAGTGTCCCGATAACATGCACAAATACAACAACCACAACTATAGTAAGTCTTCCATCAATTATCCTCTTTGGAACATCATAAAATATGAAAATAGATAAAAAATATTTACCAAGTGAACAGTTTATAGCTAGGGTGGTTATAATTATAATCGCTATTGTTTTTATTTTTGGTATTTATGAAGTAGCTAAGTTTATTAAGAGTAAAATAACAGGAGAGAGTGGTCCTAAAAGCTTAATGATTAAAGATCTTGTACAAAAAGACTCAAATAATAATGGCTATGCAGACTGGGAAGAATCACTATGGGGTCTTGACCCAAATAAAAATGGGGATGCGAATAAAAAAATTATAGATTCCAAAAAGAATGCACTATCTCCAAAAGATATTAATAATAAAAATGACAATGTAAGTGATAATGAAATGCTTGCGAGAGAATTTTTTGCTACCATTATGGCACTACAAGAGTCCGGAGAGTTAAACCAAGAATCAATGCAAGCTGTATCAAACATAGTAGGTGAACAAATAAAAGCTTCTGAAGTAAAAGATATTTACAAAAATGAAGACCTCAAAATAATAGCAAATTCAGAAACGAACATGAGTACTTACTACAAATCATTCAAAACTCTTGTTGCTTCTTATAAAGATAAAGACATAGGTAAAGAACTTTCTTTTGTTGCTCAAGGTTTAAAAGACAACGACCCACAAGCACTATATGTAGCTAAAGAGGTAGCAGAATCATATCGCTCTTTCGGTAAGGATCTTATGAAAATGAAAGTTCCAGAAAAATTAGTTAAAACACACATAAACCTAGCTAATGACTATGAAAAAACAGCAGTATCAATAGAGGGGCTATCAGAAATGTTAAACGATCCAATACTAGCAATGAGATCTATAATTAACTATAAAAAATACAGTGATAATTTAGTTTCTGATCTAGGAAAACTTTCGGAATTTTTCAAATAAGGTGGTATAATAAGTTCGTGGTATGAATCAAAAATCTATACTCAAAATTTTTTCAGTAATAATTTCAATATCTTTTATATTCGGAATATTTTTTCCATTTATATCTAAAGCCATAGAAGTAACGGACATAAACGGAAATTCCAAGCTTGATTGGGATAATCCTTACAACTCAAAAAACCCATATCAATTTGATTCGTCAAATACTCTTGATTCTAATTTATTAATGAAAGTGGTGGGGTGTACCGGCATTGTAGATAAAGTTTCAAAAGGTTTGAGTGATTTTCTTGGAGAAGAAGTTAATTCATCTCTAAATAAAATTTCAAAAGAATTAGATGGAGACTTAGGCTCTAATATACTTGGAGGAGAAGGAAGTGTGCCTGTAAAATCGTCAACAATAGAAAATAACCAAAAAGCCCTGCAGTCAATAGCTGATTCTAATAAAAAAAGAGAAGAGTGTTTTAATGGGATAGCATACGTCCTAGCCAAGAAACAACTCACAGACATGACCAAATACACAATGAACTGGGTAACTACCGGTTTTAATGGTGACCCTATGTACTTAAGAAATGCTGAAAGTTTTATGGAAAACCTAGCTGATACTATTATCCAAGAGCAAACTGGATACTATACAACAAACAATGGAACTGTCGTAAAAGAAAAATGCTTAAGCTATTCAGATGAATCTGTCGATAACACATACAATGAATGGCTTCAGTTAAACGATAATGCTCAAGCTGAATACCAACAACAAATCCAAAATGAAACAGAATACCCACTAGAAGACCAGCCAGCAGTAACAACATGGGAAAGTTTTCTTGTACAAAGATATGGTGAGCAAGAGGCTGGAGTTATCAACGACTACAATCAATTTCTTACAATAAGATACCCTAATGGTGTAGATGTAAGTACTTCTGGTGTTTGTACAGAATGGGAATCAAGTAATGTTGGAAGTATTTATCCTTACAGCACAAGCTTTTCTCGTTCTTATTTAAATACATACAAAGATTTAAATAAAAGCTTTTCAGACACAATGAAAACCACCATATACAACTATCTAGAAAGTGGTTCAACTATCGATGATTTTGCAAATAATTTTTCTGTTGGTGGTTGGGATGGCTGGTTGGCATTAACTCAATTCCCACAAAATAACCCCCTTGGATACACAATGACAATGGGTCAAAAAATGTCAGACGACATCAAAAAGAAAAAAGAAAATACTCAAAAAGAATTAGATCAAAATGGTGGATTTTTATCACAGAAAAAATGTGTTAAAGATAACGAGAGTACTGCTCAAGAATTATGGAAAAATAATAAAGAACAAGGTGTCACCACACTAGCATGGGAGGATTGGAAAAAAGAGAACTACCCTAACGGTTTCACTTGTGTCTATTGGGAAACAGTTACACCAGGATCTTTAATTAAAGATAAAGTTAGCACGTATTTAAATACACCCGAAAGGCAACTTGAAATAGCAGACTCAATTAACGAAGTCTTAAGTATGCTATTTACAAATATGATTTCAAAATTCCAAAACCAAGGATTAACAAGTCTTACTTCAAATTATGAAGACTTTAGTGATGCTAATCTTGGAGGAGAGGGCAGTAATTACAGTGTAAGTCTTTACTCAAGTCTATCTGGTGGGTACTCTGATCCTAGTTTCGATATCATAAAAGATATTGGTAATACCTACTATAATACAGAAGATCTTGTTTATGCTGGAGACTGGAATGCAAATATAAATAGAACAATATCTCTAGATGGAGAAATGAATGACTCTGGGTTGTATAAAAATACTGGTGTTAAAAATAACTATTATAAAGTTACAACAGCAGGGAATACAAGTCTTTTTGACGGTAACAACAGCTGGTCTGTGGGAGACAAGGCTGTTTACACAGGAGATGGATGGATTAAATGGCTAAAAGGAGCACCAAAGCCAATAAAAAAACGAGGTGCTATTCAAATTCAACAAGATTACATAGAAGCAGCTACCGAAGCAGAGAGAACACTCCCACCTATAATGCCAGCAATAGGAGAGCTTGATTACTGTATCCCAGGACCAAATTCAAACTGGGCTTATAACTCAACAAATACTAGAGAAAAATATTTTGATTATATTGATGGATATACAGTAGTAGATGCATCATCAAAAGCACAAAAAATAGCACTTGGAATTACAAACATAGCCACTATGGGGCTAGTCTCAACAATTTTTGAAGCATTAGGCCTAGATGGAGTAGTAGATGGAACAATGATGTTACTAACTCCACCTAAAAAGGGCAGTGTAGCTTATACAAATTACAAAGACACATTTACAGTAGATAAATCAGAAAGTATTTTTGATTTACTAAAAGAAAACCCATTATTTTCTGTATATGGCAAACCTACAATTTCAGAGATATATTTGTCTGATCAAAATTATATAAACAGAATGGACAATAAGATAAATAATACAAAACTTATGGTCAGTAAGCTCTACAAAGAATATTATAATAAAATTATAAATGTTTATGGACACTCCAGTCCTATGCAAGATGAATATATATCACTAGAGAATAAAGAAGTTGAAAACCTATCTTACCTACCAATGGCTAGTGATGGCTTAAGCATAACAAAGAAAATTCTCTCCTATGATGAAAGTTCAAAAGAAGCATCAAAAAATTATAAAGAATCTATAACTAATGCGAATTCAAACATATACAAACTTGAAGCTATTAGGAAGAGGGTTAATCAAATAGTAAAAACAGCTCAAGATAGAAGAACGGCAAGTTTGGAAAATGACGGAGTTGCGATTCCAGAACAATGTTTTGTTGACGAGAATATTACATTTATAGATGATTCTGAGTTAAACTATAATAGTGAATACGAGAGATGTAATGATGAGATAGATAATGACGACGATGGGGATATAGACTGGTCTGATGAAGACTGTCAAAGTGTGGACGATCAAACACAAGTAGAAAAACTTTGTTATGATAAAATAGACAACGACGAAGATGGTTTAATAGATGAAGAGGATTATGATTGTTCCACTTCATCAAAAAGAAATTAATTAAAAATTATGGAAGGAAAACCAAAAAAAAGTAAAGCATTCATAGTTTCATTAATAGCAATGATAATCATAGCTATTATAGTTTTGTTGCTTTTCAAAAATAAAGATAACCTGCTTGGTAAAAAACAAATATCTGAAAACAACACAAATGTTTTTCAATCTCTTTTTGGTACATCAAAATCCAAAAACCTAGAAGTTATTGAATCTTTAAACTCAGGTAAAGATGGGGTTGTTATAAATGCTGAAGCTGGAGAAAATATTAAAAAGGGTGATGTTTTATATCAATTTGGTAAAAACAAAAATGGTGATCTTATTGTTAAAAGAGTAAAATCTGTTCTTCGTAATAACTCTAATGATAATTTTGATTTACAAGACATAGATGAAGCACTTCGACAGATAGACCTAGCTGGAGTTGAAATAATTGGAATAGCTTTAGAAGATATAAATAATGGAGAAATGGGACAAATCCTTATCCCAGATTTTTCTCTAAACACTGAATCTGGAATATGGGGCACAATTAAAGATAATACTATCAACATATTCAATACAATAAAAGACCTAATAAACAAAATTCTAGATGAACAGAACATAGTAATACCAACTGAAGATCCAGAAATACCAACAAACCTAAACTTACCAACGGTTTCTATTACAGCAAACCCAGCAAGTGTAGCAGTTGGAGAATCGTCTATAATATCTTGGGTGTCGACAGACGCAACATCCTGTATGAAGGATGATGGAACAGAAGTTGAAATTTCTGGAAGTTTTGATACTGGCTTTTTAACAGAAAGTAGATCATACTCAATTATTTGTAGTGGAGCAAATGGGTCTATTGGTGGAAACACAACAGTAATAGTAGGAGATAATTCTATTTTTAATTTCCCCACCGTTACAGTCACAGCAGAGCCTTCAAATATTTCAGAAAATGAATCATCTTTAATATCTTGGACATCAACAAATTCAACATTCTGTATGAGAGATGATGGGAGTATGATCGATACAGAAGGGAGTTTTGATACAGGGCCATTAAATTCAAGTAACTACTATTCTATAATATGTACAGGTGAATTTGGTTCCGCAAGTGGAAGTGCTCTTATAACTATCCTAAATGGAACAGACGATGATTATGATCAATTTTTCCAATGTAAAGATGGGGTGGATAATGATGAAGATGGATTTATTGATTCAGAAGATTCTGGCTGTCACACAGACTTCGATGCAAATAATCCAGATTCTTATAATGAAAATTTATACTCAGAAAGTAGAAGTAAATATTTACCACAATGTTCTGATACTATTGATAACGATAATGATGAGTTAGTAGATATAGACGACCCTGAGTGTTATTCTGATGGGGAATATAACCCAGATTTGTATTTTGAATTTGGAATAATTCCTATACCTACCATAAGTCCTGCTTGTTCTGATGAATTAGACAATGACGGGGATGGGTTAACAGATATAGATGATCCTGAGTGTCATACCGACAGAGATAATCTCAATGCAAACTCTTATGTAGCTTCTAATACATCCGAAGTTGATATGTCTGGGTATTTACCACAATGTTCTGACTTTGCAGATAACGACGAAGATGGACTAATAGATATTGATGATCCTAGTTGTCACACAGATTTTAATTCCAATAACAAAAAATCATACACAGCAACCCTTAACGATGAAACACTATCAGGTGAAGCAGATGAAGACCCTTGTGCTATTTTAGATGACTACGCTCTAGAATTTACAGACGAAGAAAAATCTGAACTAAAAGAGCTTCTTCGTAAATTCTACCTGATAGCACCAAACCTAAAAAGCCAAGATGATATTAATATCGTTTATAATGAAGCCAAGAAAAACAAAAGCCTAGTATCAGAAGTTCAATCTTTAACAAATGAATGCTATACTCAAACAAGCGACCCTACGTATGCAGGGCCAACACTAAGATACGGTAATCCTTGGTATAAACCAGAAGAAAGAGGCTCATACTTAGAAGGAGTAAACACTTCAGAAGCTTACAAAAACTTTATAAAAAGTGGACTGTATGACCTTTATGAAACAGAGTTTAAGGAAAAGGGAATGGATGAGGATAGTATAGATAATGCATTTGAAGCATGGGCACAAGGAGAAGCTGAACAGAATCCAAATATATACTGGTCTTTCGAGCAAATATTTAATATTTGGTAGTTTTATGTTTTTAAAAAGTGAATAATAATTTCAGTTTAATTCAAAAAATTGTTATAATAATTGTGTGAAAAAGTTTTTACCATACATTTTAATTTTTCTTATTCTCGTGAATTTTTTCACGCCATTTTCTGTCTCAATAAATAACAAAAATAAAACACTCACAGTAAAAAATAATGTAGCAAATGCCACAGGGGAGTATAAAGTAACCCTCGGTGGGTCAATAGAAGTTACAGACACAACAGCGACAGTAACAGTGCGTGGTATCGAAAACAAAGATTCAAACACAGCAGATATGACAGCAGGCAAAACTGGGGTTTTAAATTTTGATGTCTTTCTATTAGATGAAAACAACCTAGAATTAGAAGATGTTAAATGTAAATCGAACGGGGTACTACCGGGGAATAAATGTACCCAGGGTTCAGTCCAAATACTTCTCAACGACACATCCAAAACAGAAAAATTTGTTTTTAGTGGGTTAAATCCATCTACTAACTATAGTGCAAAAATATTTATATACGAGGCTTTTGTTGACTACACAGGTATAAATTTAAACAAAATGGCTATCAACCCAGATCCAAGCTCTGTATATGCAATAAAAACAAATACTAAAGGAAATGTGGCAACCACCACAGTAGTAAGCGATTTGTCTGTTGACTTGGACACACAGAAATCTCCAGATGGTTTTCCTACTTGTAATATCTTAGGTGAGAATGGGGGTACTTTTATGGGCTGTGTGGCTCAGGTTTTTTATTATATACTCTTTGTACCAACTTCATACATATTTGCACTAGCTGGTAATCTTTTCGATTGGACTTTTGCTTATTCAGTCAGTGACAGCTCTTACCGTTCTCAATTTGTCATCCAAGGGTGGGGTGTTATTCGAGATTTCTGTAATATATTTTTTATTTTTATACTACTTTATGTTGCCTTCTCAACAATACTTGACCTAAAAGGACCAAAGGCAAAAGAAATGATTGTGAATGTAATCATTATTGGATTCCTTATTAATTTCAGCTTATTTGCAACTCAAATAATAATAGATGCCTCAAACATACTGGCTAGGGTTTTCTATAATTCCGATACAATTCAAATTACACAGAAAGGAGCCAATAGTGTTGTTGAAAACACCTCTTCGCTTAACACAACTAAAAAAGATTACACCGATGGTATAATTCCGCTTTCTGCAGGTATAGTAAATAAAATAAACCCACAAAATCTAATTATAAACGCACAAGATATAGGAAGCCTCGGAGGAGTAGATTCTGAAAGCACCGCTACAAAAAAAGACTCCATATCAAACACAAGATTTTTAATAGTTACAATATTATCATCAGCAGTTAACATAGTCGGTTTTATAGTATTTTTCTCTGTTGCTTTTCTTTTCATAGGAAGAGTTATAAGTCTTTGGCTTGCCATGATTCTTTCACCTCTGGCATTTTTCTCATACATGGTTCCAGAATTGAAAAAGCAGCCATCTTTTGGTTGGACAAAATGGTGGGATGAAACAATAAGTTCAGCTTTCGTAGCTCCTCTGTTTATATTCTTCATGTATATAATAATAAAATTCCTAGAAACAGATCTTGTCTTTATCTCACAAGAAGGAAAAACAGGTTTGCAGTTAGTAATAGCAGTTTGTGTACCTTTTATTTTTATAATGGTTCTTCTTTTAAGAGCCAAAAAAATTGCAGTCAAAATGTCAGGAGAAGCAGGGCAAGCTATGTCTAAAATTGGTTCCACTATTGGTGGACTTGCTCTTGGTACAACAATAGGAGCAGGGGCAATGGCAATGCGTGGAACAATAGGAAGAGGTCTTGGATCAATAGCTGACAATGAAAAAATAAAAACAAAAGCAAACGAAAAAGGTTTTGGAGGTTTTGTAGCAAGACAACAGCTTAAAATGGGAAATTATGCAAGAACAGCAAGTTTTGATGTAAGAACAACAAAAGCTGCTCCAATAATAAACAAAAGTCTTGAAACAAACCTAGGAAAAGGAAAAGTAGGTGGATATCAAGGTTACGAAAAGAAACAAGTAGAGAAACAAATGAAATCAGCCGAACTTACAAAATCAACAGAAGCTGTGGCTTCAGAACAAGATAAGAAAGCAAAAGAATGGAGTAAGTCATTTGAGGATGAACAATTAAAAATATGGAAAAGTGATCCATCAAGAGCTGGTCACGCTTATGATGAGAGTAAGCTTAATAGCACAGAGAAAGCAATAATAGCAGCACTTAAAGATAAAAAAGTAAAAACATCAAAAGAGATTGATCAAGAAAAAATGGCAAAAAGAGCTGAAACCGTTAAAACTGGTGGCCCTTTTACCCCTGGTGTAATGCTTAACAGTAGTATGCGAGATACCGTAGTAAGTCAACTTGAAAAGAAATCAAAAACAGAAAAAGAAGAATTGTCTCCTCTTAAAAAATATAACCTTGAAATTAAAAAAGCTGAGGCTGAAAAGATTATTGAAGAATCAACAGGTGAACTATCAAAGATAGATTTAGATTTAACATCTATTGCAGATGAACTTAGAAACCTTTCAAACAAAAAAGATTCTCAAGGAAATCCACTACTGAAAGATAAAAATAACAATCCAATTATAATAAACAAAACAGCCAACGATCTTACAAAAGAGGATATTAAAGTACTATCAGAATACAAACAAGCAGATCTTGATATAAATAAGACAAAACTAAGTAAATTAAATAGCGATTATAAGAAACCAACAAGCCCTGAGATTGAAAAACACAGATCTTCAATGAAAGCATTACAAGACTCAATAGATGGAAAAGGAAGAAATGCAAATACAGACAAATACGAAACAGAAATAGTAAAAATTGAAGCTATCATAAAACAAAACCCTGAAAATATACAAGCGATTAACGATTTAAATACAGCGAAGGGAGGCTTGAGAGCAGAGAAAGATAGAATAAAAATACAAGCCAACAATACATTAACCCAAATCAGAACTGATCTAGAAAAAGAAGAAGAAAAAGAGAGAACAAGAATCAAAGATGAAATTACTGCAACACAAATAGAGATTAGAGAAAAACAAGCTGAAATTAGTAAAAATAATAATATTTTTGAAGATAAGAGAAAATACAAAACAATAATTCAAAGACAAGACTCTATAGTAGAAGATGCTAGTGTTAAACTAAAGCCTGTAGATAAAAAAACAACATAAATAAAATGATAAATATAACTCTAGAACAAATAAATAATGCTTTCGAAAAAATTAACCCAATCAAAGAAAAGGCTTATTTGAATTTGAAAATGGAGCAAAAGAAAAAAGATATTGCCAGCAAATACAGCACCGAAAAACAGATAAAAGACAGTTTGTATCTGTATATGACATATCTGGAACTTGATTTAATTGAATTAGAAAAATTTGAGCAAACAATCATTGATGATTTAAAAATTGAAATAACAGATGCTCACAAAATTTATATAGATGTTAAAAAAGAAATAATTGATAATATTGAGAAAGAAATAGAAAAGATGAGGGGGTTTGATCTACTCTATGAAGAAACAAAAAAAGAGGAAGAGGAAAACACACCACCACCACCCCCTTATTTAAATAAAACTGAACCTTTAAAGAATACTGTTGATGAAAAGAAGGAAGATTTAGTACCCAAAAAAGAAGAAAATATTTATGAAAAAAATGGAATAGAATTTATAAAAGAAAACGAGGAATTGGAAATCGAAGACAAAAATGAAAGTGATGAAAAAATTGTATTCGAAGATTCTGGTATTAATGTGGTAGAGGAAGAAAAAAAGGAAAATAACAATATAAATATAAATGAGAATAAGGATGTTATGCTGGAAAATATAGAACACCCAGAAAGTATTGCTAGTGGAATACTAGGGGATAAGCTTAGAGGAAGCTTTCAAAGCAAAACTACAACAACAGACTACTCCCTTCCTAAAATAGGTATCAACAAAACTCAGTAACATTACTGAGTTTTGTTATATAAAATATTATTTTATGATAGAATAGTATATATGCGATTTAAAGTCCCACAATTTATCGATGTAGAAGATAAACTTTTTGGACCTCTAACTTTTAAACAGTTCGCTTATTTAGCAGGGGGAGGTGGTATGGTTTTTGTAATATACAAAACTCTTCCTTTATGGATTGGTATTTTTATTATATTACCAATAGCAGTACTGACATACCTATTAGCGTTTCAAAAAGTTAATAATCGTCCTTTTATATATGTTCTTCAGGCCTCCTTCGACTACTTAGTATCTAGTAGATTATATGTATGGAAACAAAGACTAATTAAAAAAGGAGAGGGTAATGATAATTATCAGATCAATACTAAAGCTCAAATTATTCCAAACAATACCGGTGATAAAATAAGAGAATTATCTAGTAGCCTAGATATGGAAACGAGAAATGATACAAAGGGTAAATTTTAATATGATATAATAAAATTATGGCATTAAACGCACGAAGTTCTCAAGAATTTGTACCAATTAAAGAAATCAAAAACGGGATCATTATATTAAAAGATGGTGGTTTTTGTGCTGTTCTTTTAGTATCTTCCATAAATCTTTCTTTAAAATCTTCAGAAGAACAGGTTGCTATCATAAACCAATTCCAGTCTTTTTTAAATTCATTAGACTTCAGAACACAAATAGTAATGCAATCTAGGAGATTAGACATCCGCCCATACCTTCTAACATTAGAGGAAAGACTAAGTTCTCAAACAGAGCAACTACTTAAAATCCAGACAAGGGAATATATTGATTTTATCAAAACATTTACTGATGAAGTTAATATTATGACTAAAACATTTTTTATTGTTGTACCCTATGACTCGAAAAATTTAAATGGTGCTGGAGGTTCAATAGAAAAGATTTTTAATACTAAAACATCAAACTCTCAAAACAAAAATGATAAAGAGTCTATTGATTTAATTTCTTTTGAAGAAAAAAGAACACAAATAGACCAAAGAATTAATATTGTTATGGGTGGTCTTAGTGGGATTGGACTTCGTAGTACCCAACTAAAAACAGAAGAGCTTACCGAATTATTTTATAAAACATTTAACCCTGGTGACATTAGTCAGGGAATTAAAATACAATAATACTATGGGAATATTTTCATCATTTTTAAAAAATAACGATAAAAGAGCAAACGAAGTAATGCCGTCTCTTCCTAGTGAAATCTACAAATCTGCTAATTTAGAAATTCAAGACATTATAGCGCCATCAGCACTAGAGATAACACCCAAATCCATAAATCTAGGAGATAAAATAGTTCGCACCTTCTTTGTTATCTCCTACCCAAGATATCTTACAGATAACTGGTTTTCTCCTATTATTAACCTTGATAAAATATATGATGTTTCAATTTTCATACACCCAATAGATACACAATCAATACTAAAATCATTTGAAAAAAAGGTAGCCGAAGTCCAAAGTCAAATCTCAATAAGAGAATCAAAAGGGTTAGTTCGTGACCCAATACTAGATACAGCTTATGGTGATTTAGAAAATCTTAGAGATGGATTAATGCAAGCTCAAGAAAAAATGTTTGATGTTGGTCTCTATATCACAATATATGCAGATAATGAGAATGATTTATTTAAAACAGAAAATGAAATAAAATCTATTTTAGAATCAAAACTTATATACATAAAGCCTGCTCTTTTCCAGCAAGATGCTGGTTTTAAAAGTGTTATACCAACAGGTACAGATTTCCTAAATATTCACCAGAAATTAAACACGGAACCCCTTTCAAGTGTTTTCCCTTTTGTTTCCTTTGATCTTACTTCTGATAAAGGTATTCTCTATGGTGTTAATCGTCACAACTCAAGTCTTATTATCTTTGATAGATTTTCTTTACCAAACTATAATTCTATTATTTTTGCCACAGCTGGTGCGGGTAAATCATATGCAACAAAACTAGAAATACTAAGAACTTTGATGTTTGATACTGAAGTTATAGTTATTGACCCAGAAAGGGAATATGAATACTTAGCAGAATCTGTTGGTGGTAGGTATTTTAACATTTCATTATCTTCAGATCACCACATAAACCCTTTTGATTTACCTCTTCCTGGTAAAGACGAAACAGCTTCTGATGTACTTAGATCAAATATTATAAATTTGGTTGGTTTATTCCGTATAATGTTAGGAGGATTGTCACCAGAAGAAGATTCTATTGTGGATAGAGCCATAACAGAAACATATGCACTGAAAGATATTACAGCTGATTCAAATTTTGAAAACATAGAACCACCACTTCTTTCAGATTTCGAAGTCGTATTAGCAGGAATGGATGGGAGTGAATCTTTAATACAAAGACTTGTAAAATATACACATGGGTCTTGGGCTTCTTTCTTAAACAAGCCATCAAATGTAGATATTAATAGAAAATTTGTAGTATTTTCTGTTAGAGATATGGAGGATGACTTAAAACCTGTCGCTATGTATATAGTAACCCACTATATTTGGAATGCTGTCCGTAAAAACCTCAAGAAAAGACTTTTGGTTGTAGATGAGGCATGGTGGATGATGAAATCAGAAGATACAGCATCTTTCTTATATTCTATTGCAAAAAGAGGGAGAAAATACTTCCTTGGACTTGCTACAATCACACAAGATGTGGGAGATTTTATGAAAAGTCCCTATGGTATACCTATTGTAACAAACTCATCGCTACAGCTATTATTGAAGCAATCACCGGCAACAATAGAGGTACTTCAAAGTACTTTTAACCTAACAGACGAAGAAAAGTATTTATTACTTGAAGCAAATGTAGGGGAGGGTATATTCTTTGCAGGATTAAAACATGTTGCAATAAAAACAATAGCATCTTATACCGAAGATCAAATAATAACATCAGATCCTTCACAGATACTAGCTATTAAAAAAGCAAAAGAAGAGGTTTTGAACCAAGGTATCTAGTTGTTGTTTAGTACTTCTAATTATCGTATAATACAAGTAGTGAAATCTATAAAAATAAAAATTTTATTATTTTGTTTTATTATTTTGTTAGGGGTATTTAAAACACCAAACACCTCTTTAGCTATTTCTAATCTTGGAATAGGTGAGAGTAATATAAACATAGAAATAACACCAGAGAATCCAGAGCCAAACCAGGATATTACCATAAAACTCTCTAGTTATGCCATTGATATAAATAAATCAATGATTGTTTGGAAAAATAATAAAAATACAGTTCTTTCTGGTTATGGTAAAACTTCTTATTCTTTCAGAACTAGCAATGATGGATTATCTTCTATTTTTGATATTTCCATTACACCAACTGGGGGAGTAGAGAGTATTTCAAAAAGAATAGCAATTGTTCCATCAGAAGTTAGCTTACTTTGGGAATCAAATGATGGATACACACCTCCATTCTACAAAGGAAAATCTTTTGCAACACCAGAGAGTTCTATAAAGGTTGTAGCCATACCAAAATCAACATCAATAAAATCAAAAACTGGTAGTATTGTGTATGATTGGAGACTAAATGACAACGCTATGACAAATGTTTCTGGTTATAATAAAGATAGTTTTGTTTTTATAAATAAAACTATGAATGATACAGAAAATGTTACAGTTTCTGTATCTTCTGTTAGTGGTCAATATAACGCAAAAAAAACAATATCGATACCAATAACCAAACCTAAAATTATTTTTTATAAAAAATCACCACTTGAAGGTATTTTATACAATAATGGATATGTTGGGGAAATAGATTCTTTGGGTGAGGAAACCACAATAGTAGCTGAGCCTTATTTTCTTTCATACAAAAACAAGGAAGGGGACTTTAATTATACATGGAAAATAAATAACGAAAAAATCAAAAACCCCACAAAGAAAACAGAACTAACCGTAAGACCAACATCAAAAGGTGGTTTTGCAAATATTTCATTACAAATAGAAAGCTTATCTCGTTTATTCCAGAATGTTTTAAGTAAAGTTAAAATTAATTTATAATATGAAAAAAATATTAAAAAACAAAATAATAATATTTGTGTTTATCTTTATTATTTTTTGTTTACCATTTTTAAACAAAAATATCTTTGCTGAAGAGGCTGTTGAAGTTACTTCAATAGAAGAAACAACCCCTTCTTCTGGTTTTAATACAAAATATAATTTACTAGCTCCTATTGGGGACTTTAAAGAATTTGAAACATCAAATATTGCTATTTATTTGAATACGATGTTAAAGATAATGATTGGTCTTTGTGGAGCTCTTGCTGTTATAATGTTTATAATATATGCAGTTATGTACATGGGGGAGGAGTCAATTTTTGGGAAAATGAATGCCAAAGATAAAATGACATCCTCTGTTGTTGGTCTTCTAATAGCTCTTGGATCTTGGGCTTTACTAAATACAATAGACCCCGACTTACTTGGAGGGAGAGGTTTAAGAATAAGTCCAGCTGTAATAGAAGTTGATATGAATATCCATGGCGATACTGCCCAAGAACCTGTGGGTGGATATTATTGTGGTAATAAATACAAAGAAAACAGCTCTTGGTTTAGTGACCAAGAAACAAGAGATGCTCTTTTGAGTCAGGGTATCTCTATAAATAAATTAAATTGCACATATGTTGGTCAACCAAACTGTACTAGTGTTTACAATCTAAATATAGGGCCTGTTATAGCCTTAAAAAATACTATAAAAGCTGAATGCCCATCGTGTAGTCTTATGATAACAGGGGGGACTGAGTGCTGGTTACACAGTAGAGAAACTAAACACATACCTGGTAATAGTATTGTTGATCTTAGAGATGAAACTATCCAAAGCTATGTTAACACAGGAGATGCTGTTAAAACAGATGGAGGTTACACACAATACACAAAAAATGGAACTAGTTTCCTTGATGAGGGTAATCATTATCATATAATGAACTGGTAATAAATTATGTCTAAAAAAACAACTTATATAATAATATCAATAATAATATTTACTGGAATAATGGTGGGTGTATTCTTTATATTAAACAAACAGAATAAAGTTGGGACTGTTAGTGTTGTTGAAAATGAGTATCCAAATTTTAATCCATTCGGTTCTAGTGATAATATCCAAACAAATGAAAATTTAAATGAGAACAAGGAAGTTAAACAAACTAATGATTTTTATCAAATAACAAATTTTGGAATTGCTGGTTTAACCATATATCAAGAGAAAAAGATACTATCTACACCTAAAATAACAGAAACTAAAGATATCAAAACTGGTAAAGTTATTAAAAATGAAATTAATTACGAGTACATACCAACATTGCGCTATGTACAAAAATCTAATGGTCACATATATGACACAGAAGTAACAAATAAAAACTCAAAAAAGATATCAAATACAACAATACCTGGGGTACAAGAAGCGTTTTTCAATAAAGATGCAAATACTGTTATATACAGATATCTATCTTTCGATAATAAAAATATTGAAAGTTTTATAGCAACACTAGGTAAGACACATGGGGAATTCCTACCAGAAAATATACAAAATGTTGTTTTAAATAAAGATAAGAATAAATTTTTTATCTTATTAAAAAATAAAACAGGATCTGTTGGCTACTCTAGATCTTTTGAGCCATCAATAAAATCAGAAATATTCTCTTCTTCTTTTTCTGAGTGGATACCACAATGGGTGAGTGATGAAAATATATACCTAACAACAAAAGCATCTTATTCTTTTAAAGGAGGTTTATTTAATTTTAATACAAAAAACAAAACAATAACAAAAATAATAGACAACATTCCAGGATTAACAACATTAATAAGTATTGATGGTTCTAAAGTTGTTTATAGTGAATATTCAAATTCTGGATTAAAACTTAATATTTTCAACATTAAAGAAAAAAGCATAATTGATTTAGATACAAAAGGATTACCAGAAAAGTGTGTTTGGGGTAAAAACAACTCGACATTATTTTGCGCAATTCCAAACAACATAAACTATGATAACTTACCAGACTTGTGGTATCAAGGTCTTGTTTCTTTCAGTGATAAATTTGTAAAAATAAACACAACAAACGGGGAAGTGGAGGATATAATAAACTCTTCAAGTATAACACCAGTAGATGCTATAAACCTTGTTCTAGATGATACAGAATCAAAACTATTCTTTATAAACAAAAAAGACTCCACATTGTGGGGCCTTAATTTGAATTAATTTATTCTATATATTTAATAACTACTCTTCTTTTAGGTCCTAAACCTTCTGATTCTGTTTTTATGTTGGGTGATCCTTCTAGAAACATATGTATAATTCTTCTCTCAAAAGCAGGCATTGGGTCAATTTCTACATTATTTTTAAAGTATCTTGCACGTTCAGCCATCATATGAGCAATATTTTTAAGGTTATCAAACCTCTTTTTTTGATAACCATTTATATCTATAAATAAATTCTTAAAAAAATCTTCTGTTGAATCTTTTTCAAGCATTTTCTTAACAAGATGATTAAAAGATCTAAGTGTTTCTCCTTCTTTTCCTATTAAAAATCTTGAATCTGGTGTTTCTATAAGGCACCATGTGATATTACCTTCATCAAGGATCTCACATTTTGTTAGTGTACATTTTGTAAAATTAAATAATTCCTCTATTGTTTTTTTTATTATATTTTCTTTCATTTTATATTATTTACTTAATTGCTTACGTATATACCACTCTTGGACTATAGTGAATATATTATTTGTTATCCAATATAAAGCAACTGCGGCTGATATTTTCCATGCAATAAAAGCTATAAAAATAGGAAGTATATATTTGGTATTCATTTGCATACTATCAGACAATTCATCTTGAAATGTTTTCTTTTCTGGTAACTCCCCAGATTTTATTATTTCAACTTTTGGTTTAATAGGTGTTGATAAATAACCTTGAATAAATTGTGTTAAACCAGCCATAATACCTAAAAAGATACTTTTGCTGTTTAATTCAACTAAACCTAAGAAGTTGGTAATTATTTTCTCTGGTGTATGAATAAATGAATAAACTAACTGATTATCAAAAGATAAACCTTTATAAAAAACATAATACAAAGCAAATATTACAGGAAGCTGTAATATAACAACCAAACACCCAGAAAAAGGATTAGTTCCGTTCTTTTTATATAATTCAAATGTTTTTTTAGCTTGTTCTTCTTTATTAGGAAAATCCTTTTTAATTTGTCTAAGTTCTGGCTCCATTCTTTTCATAAGGATTTGACTTCTTATAGACTTCTTATTAAGAGGGGAGAGTATTAGTTTTACTACAATGGTTACTAATATAATAGCTAGCCCTACATCACCAAAAGTAACCTTATCTATTATAAAAATAAGTATATTATATATGGGTTGGTAAAATAGATTATTCCAAATTAAGTTCATTATTATATTGTATCTTAAAATAACAAAAATCCAAAATCCCAGATAATAGATAAACCGTTGTCTGGAATTTTTATGTTTTATTTTAATGGATCATAATGATTTTTCTGCCAAGGATGACATCTTAAAATTCTGATAAAACCTAAGAAAATACCCTTTATTGACCCATATTTACAAATAGCTTCTTTTGTATAATTTGAACATGTTGGTATAAAAATGCAAGAATTATGTGATTTTGTAGGTATTTTTTGGTATATCTCTATTATTTTAATTAAAAATTTACTCATTTTATCTTATTTAAAATTGATGTAATCTCTTTTCCTATACCACTTTTATCAATAAAAGCTTCTTTTTTGTAAAAAAAGATACCTGCAACGGGTTTTTGTTCATTTTTTTTGATAAAATTATAACCGATTCTACGGAATTTATTCCTTAAAATAGCATTTTTTTGGATTTTTTTAGGAACAACAAAGGAATACTGTGGTATTTCTTGTTTTATATACATAAACGTAAAATAAGGGTTATTCAAAATAACCCCTATTTTCATTATTTTTTGAAATAAACCCTTATTAATTCTATTTTTTTTTAGGAGCATATTATCTCACTTTTGTTTTTGAAATAGAAACATTAGCACGTCCTTTCCTTCTTCGTGCTTGGGTAACCTTTTTACCAGATGTTGTTTTAGAGCGAACCAAAAAACCATGTGTTTTAGCTCTTTTCTTTTTATTTGGTTGATATGTTTGTGACATAAAGCAAATATATAATATTATTTAAAAATATGCAAATTTATCAAAAAAGTTATCCACACATTATTAACATGTTAATTAAGGTTTTTTTTATTAGTTATTTAAAAAAGGGGGTATAATAATATTTATGAATCCAGAAGAAACAAAAGAATTATGGAATAAGAGTTTATCAGAAATAGAATTAAACATTTCTAAAGCAAATTTTACAACATGGTTTAGAAATACATCCATAATAAAAGAAGAAAATGGATCTATTACTGTTGGTGTACCAAATGAGTTTGTAAAAGACTGGTTATATAATAAATTTCATAAATTAATATTAAAAACTCTTATTGGGAATAATGATAATATAAGAAATGTTGAGTATTCTATATCTAAAATAGAGAATATTACTAAGATTGAAGAGAATAAATCTAATAAAGAAGTTTTAAATATAAACAAAGAATTACCTTTGAATGATTTATATATAAATAAGGATGATAATTTAAATCCTAAATACAACTTTAATTCTTTTATTGTTGGTCCTTTTAATGAACTTGCTTATGCTGTATCTCAAGCAATAATAGAAAATCCTGGTAAAAATTATAATCCATTCTTTGTTTATGGTGGAACAGGTTTAGGTAAAACACACATGATACAAGCAATAGGTAATATAATAAAAACAAAACACTCTGATAAAAAGATTTTTTATGTCAGTTTGGAAAAGTTTGCAATAGATTATATTAATTCTATTCAAAACAAAAATCCAAATGCTTTTAAAGAAAAATATCGTAAATATGATGTAATAATAATGGATGATATTCAATTTATTTCTGGTAAAGATAAAACTCAAGAAGAATTATTCCATTTATTTAATACTTTATATGAAAATAATAAGCAAATAATTTTTTCTTCAGATAAACACCCTAATTTTATACAAGGATTAGAAGAAAGACTTCAATCTAGATTTGCATCTGGTATGACAGTTCAAATAACAGAACCAGATTATGAATCGAGAATTGCTATAATAAAAGCAAAATTTGAATCAACTAACTGTATTGTTGATCAAGAAATTGTTTCTTATTTAGCTGAAATACTAAATGGGAATATAAGAGAGCTTGAAGGTAGTTTAAATGCTGTTATTTGCCAAACAAATCTTAAAAAACAATGTCTTTCATTATCTGATGTAAAAAGTTTAATTAAAAATAATATTAAACCTAAAAAAACTGTTGATATAGATGATATTGTTAGTATAATAGCTAATTATTATAACTTAAAAAAAGAATCTATATACGAAAAAACAAGAAGAAGGGAAGTTGTTAAAGCTCGTCAAATTACAATGTATTTACTTCGTGAAGATTTTAATATTTCTTATCCATTAATTGGTTCTAAAATGGGAGGTAAGGATCACTCAACTGTTATTCACTCTCATTTAAAAATAAGAGATGATTTAAAAACAGACCCTTCTTTATTACAAGAAATAGAAAAAATAAGAATTTTGTTTAAATAGTATTAATAACATGTTGAAAAGAAGTTGATAATAATAAAATTAATTGTTAATAACTAATAAATAAAAAATAATTGTAAAAATAATAAAAGTATTAAACATTAACAATTTTTAAAAAGCATTATTTTAAAAAGATAAAAAAGTAATCCACATAAAAACCCTATAATAGTAATAAAAGAATTTTTTAAAAATAAATAAACTAATAAATATTATGAAACTAGAATGCTCAATAGATAAAATTAAAAACGCTTTACTGTTAGTAGAAAGAATAACTGGTAAGAATTTAACATTACCAATATTAAGTTCTGTTTTATGGATAGTAGAAGATAAAAAACTTAAATTAAGAGCAACAAATTTAAATATAGGTATAGAAATAGAAATACCAGCAAAAGTTGATAAGACAGGTATTGTGGCTATTAAAGGGGATATATTATCATCTGTATTTTCTAATTTACAAAAAGATTCTTTTGTAAATTTTGAATTAATAAATGATAATTTATTTGTAAAAACAAAAAATAATTCAATAACATTAAAAAGTATTCCACATGAAGATTTTCCAACAATACCTCAAATAGACGGAGAAAAAATAGTAATACCATCTAAGAAATTTTTAGACGGTATTAAATCTGTTTATTTTAGTTCAGCATTTTCAGATATAAAACCAGAAATAGGAAGTGTTTATATTTATCCAGAAGATGATATTCTTGTTTTTGTATCAACAGATTCTTTTAGATTAGCAGAAAAAAAGATAAAAATTAAACAAAGACTTTCTTTTGATGGAATTCTTATCCCAGTAAAAAATATAGTAGAAATAATAAAAGTTTTTGATAATATAGATGAAGATGTTGAAATAACACTTCAAAAAACACAAATATCATTTAAAACATCTAATATATATATAACATCAAGGGTTGTTGATGGTAATTTTCCTGATTATAAACAAATAATACCAAAAAGTTCAACAACAGAAGTTATTGTTCTTAAACAAGATTTTATTTCATCTTTAAAACTATCAAATATTTTTTCTGATAAATTTAACCAGATAAATATAAATGTTAAACCTAAAGATAAAATTTTTGAAGTAGAATCTAAAAATAATGATATAGGTGAAAATGTTACAAAAATTTTAGGAACTCTATCAGGAGAAGATATATCAGTTAATTTTAATTATAAATATATTTTAGACTGTTTCCAATCTATTTCTACAGATAGTATTAATTTGAAAATGAGTGGTAATAATAAACCTATGATTATTAATCCAATAGGAGATCCTTCTTTTATGTATTTAGTTATGCCAATGAATAGATAAAATGGAGACATTTAATATTAAAAATTTTTTAGAAAAATTTTCTTTAATTTTAGTAGATAAAGAAGATATTATTAATTCTATAAAAGATTTAATTTCAAAAGAGATTTCTTTTGAAATTAAAAATGAATCTATTAAAATTATAAAAGGAGTTGTTTATATTAAAACAACTCCAATTATAAAAAATGAAATTTTAATGAGAAAGAAAATAATTTTAGATTCTTTATCTACTAAAATTAAAAATCAAAAGTTTATAGATATTCAATAAATATAAATATTTATTAAGTGTTTATTGAACAAAGAATTCTAAAGATGTTTCATTTTTATTACCAATATTATCAACACCAATAATTTTAATTGTATTCTTATTTGAAATATCGTTTATATTAGATAAATTAAAGCTTTGTGATACTAATAGTGTTGGATTTTTTATTGAATTAAGATAAGTGTTGTTTATATATATATCTATTTTTTTTATACCAATAGATGTTTTTGATTCTATATTAAAAGTTATATCTTGATTTTTATTATATGCAATATTTTGAATTCCTTTAATTTCAAAAGATGGTCTTGTTTCTTTCGTGTGAATATTATCATAAGATGATGGTATATCATTATCTGTAAGAATTTTATATTTAAATTTATTCAAATTCCACCAATTAGATATACCATACTCCCAGTTTTTATAAAGAGAGTCTTTATTGTTAGGTATTTTATCTTCTAATGGATTATCTTTATTTATCCAATAAAGAATACTATGAACATCTGTTATTGATTTTTCTTCAATATTTTCTTCTGGTGTTAAATCTGTTGCTAATTTTTTAGATATAGAATCAATTTTAAAAGTTTTATTACCCATCCAAAAACCTCTAAGTATTGGTTGTATATTATTATCTATTAACGGTTTTGCTTCAAATTTTTCATTTGGTAATTTCTTTAAAGCTTCATTTGTAATTTCATTCCAGATAGGACCAGCAAGAGCTGCACCACCCTTTTTCATTGGAGTATTATCATTATTACCAACCCACACACCTACAGCAACAGAAGGGGTATATCCAATAGTCCAAGCATCTTTATTACTATTTGTTGTACCTGTTTTAACCGCAACTTCATGATTTGGGATAACAAGTATTGAATTAGCTCCAAAAGTTGGGGTTCTTGCTATATTGTCAGATAATATACTAGATATAGTATTAGTTATATTAGAATCTAAAACAGAGTAAGATTTATCTTGAAATTCTTCTAAAATTTCACCATTTGATTTTTTAACAGATAAAATACCTTGATAGGGGTTCCTTATTCCATTATTTGCAAAGACACTATAAACAGAAGTCATATCTAGAAGTGTTGTTTCTCCTCCTCCGATTACAAGAGTTAGTCCATATCTATCTGGGTCATCTAATGTTGTTATACCTAAATCTGTTGCAAATTTTACTGCATCTTTTGTTCCAACTAAATATAAAAGTTTAACAGCAATTGTGTTTATAGATTGAGCTAAAGCATCACGCAATGACATTGGTCCACGGAAACTGTCGTCAAAGTTATCAGGAGAATAACAATCGTTTCCAGAAGATGTTTTCTTTTGTGTTCCAGTTTCACTACAAGAAGCATTAAACTCTGTTCTTACATCAAATAAAACAGTTTTTTCTGTATATCCTTTTTTAAAAGCAAGAGCATAAACTATTGGCTTAAATGATGATCCAGGCTGTCTTGATGCTGTAGTTACATTGAAATTACCATCAATACTTTTATCAAAATAATCCCTAGAGCCAACCATAGCTAAAATTTGTCCTGTTTTTGGGTCTAAAACAACCGCAGCTGCATTTTCTCCATTCCAGGATACTTCATTTTCTTTTGCTCTTTTTTTTACTATTTCCTCTGATTTTTTTTGAAGATCATAATCTATTGTAGTTATAATACTTAAACCACCTTCTTCTAGTGTTTCTACACCGTAACGTTTTTCTAGATAATCTTTAATAAAGAAAACAAAATGAGGTGCTCCAATGTTTGTAGGACTCTCTGGTAAAAAATTAACAGTTTCATTTTTAGCCTTATTATATTCTTCTTCATTTATAAAATTAACATCCAACATTCTTTTAAGGACAAGGTTTTTTCTTTCATCTAATTTATTTTTATTTTTACCATATGGTGAATAAAAAGTTGGTCCATTTGGAATAGCTGCCAAATAAGCACTTTCTGCTAATGATAATTCAATTGGTTTTTTTCCAAAAAATGATTTAGATGCTTCTTCTATTCCATAAATATTTCCACCATAAGGAGCTTCATTTAGATATAGAGCTAATATTTCATCTTTAGTTATACTTTTTTCAAGCTTTGTAGAAAGGATCCATTCTTTTATTTTTCTAGATATTGATTTGTCTGAAGTTAAAAGCGTATTTTTAATTAATTGTTGGGTTATAGTTGAACCACCTTGTATTTTTTTACCTGTTAATTTAGCCCAAATTGTTGCTCTTATTATAGAACTAATCCTTATACCTTTATGGTTATAAAATTCACTATCTTCTATTGCAATAGTTGCATTTTTAATATTAGAGCCAATGTCTTCATAGGGGATAACCGTTCTTTTAATGTTTTGATGTACATCATAGAGTACTATTTCTCCTGTACGATCATAGATTTTTGAAGAGTTTTGTATTTTTCTTTCAGTAAAAGATTTAAAATCAGGGAGTTTTAGTGTACTTATCCAAACAATCAAAAGACCTATTAAAATAAAACCAATAGCTCCTAAAAATAATAACCAATTTTTCAACAAATGTTTTTTTATTTTTAATTTATTCATATACTAATATAATACCATACTATGTTTTATAAAAAACGCAAATTATGATAAAATACGAAATATGAACAAAAAAGATATAAAACCAAACGAAAAAGACCTTTTAATACGTGGAATTTCATCAATATATCCTTCCAAGAAATTTTTAGAAGATAAAATTTTAAAAGGAGAAAAGGTTACTATTTATTTGGGGATAGATCCAACAGGTCCAACTCTTCATTTGGGTCATGCTATACCTCTTAAGAAATTAAGTGAATTTCAGAAATTGGGACATAAAATAATTTTATTAATGGGTGATTTTACTGCAATGATAGGTGATCCTACAGATAAAAGTGCAATAAGGAAACAGCTTACACACAAAGAAGTAATGAGTAATTTAAAAAATTACAAAAAACAAGCAAGCAAATTAATTTCTTTTTCTGGTAAAAACCCTGCTCAAATAAAATTTAATTCTAAATGGTTGGGAAAAATGAATTTTGAAAATGTTTTATCTTTAGCTTCTAAAATGACAGTTCAACAAATGTTAGAAAGGGATATGTTTGATAAAAGAATAAAAGAAGGCAAACCAGTTTCTATTCATGAGTTTATGTATCCTCTTATGCAAGGGTATGATTCTGTAGCTATGGATGTTGATGGAGAAATTGGTGGTAATGATCAAACCTTTAATATGCTGTGTGGACGTGATCTTATGAAATCGATAAAGAATAAAGAGAAGTTTGTTATAACCATGAAGTTACTTGAAGATAATTCTGGTAAAAAGATGGGTAAAACAGAGGGTAATATGCTTGCTTTGTCAGACTCAGCAGATGATATGTATGGTAAAGTTATGAGTTGGACAGATGGTTTGATAATTCCAGCAATGGAGCTTTGTACTAATATGTCCACACTAGAAATAGAAAAAATATCAAAAGATATTGAATCTAATAAAATTAACCCCAAGGATGCTAAAATGTTATTAGCAAAAGGAATAATTTCTATTTTTTATGGAGATGAAAAAGCAAAAGATGCTAAAGATAATTGGGAAAAAACATTCTCAAAAAAAGAAATACCAACAGATATCCCAAATATTCAATCCAAGAGAGATATTCTATTAATAGAAACCTTAATAAAAGAAAAAATAATTTTATCTAAAAATGATTTTAGGAGATTAATAGATGAAGGGGCTATAACAAACTTAGATACAAACGAAAAGATAAAATCATACAAACATTTATCAGAAAAAGGAGTTTATCGAATTGGTAAAAAAAGATTTTGTAAAATATTAAATTAAAAGAATAATAAAAATACGTAAGATTTTAAAATCTTACGTATTTTTATTATTCTTCTGCTCCGTCTAGACCAGCCCATCCTAGTGGTGCGCCATCTAAATCTTCGTCTTCTTCAGATTCAAACTCTGTTGAGAAATCATCATCTACTGGAATATCATCATCTAAATCTGGTTCTTCTTCTATACCTTCTAAATCCAAATCCTCCTCCTCGTTTATTTTCTTTGGTTCTAAATCATCATCTTCGTAATTCATACTTAGTTTGAAATTTAATAAATAATTATAATGATTATTTGTATCAAAATACAATATTCTTTGCAAGTTTAATATATCTGTGGATAACTTTACTTATATTTTAAAAGGTTTTTCTCACAAGCCAGACATGTAATACCTATAGCAATAGCATCTAACTCATCGTCTGATTTAATATTTTTACTAACTTCTATTAACTTAGGAACCATACTCATCACCATTTCTTTACTGGCTTTACCATACCCAGTAACCGCAATTTTTATTTGTGGTGGTGTGTATTCAAATACTTGTAATCCATTTTTTGTTCCGCAGTATATTATAACACCACGTGCTTCAGCGACACCCATAACCGTTTTCTGGTTTGTTGTAAAAAAAAGTTTCTCTATTGCGAGTATTTCTGGTTTATATTTTTTTATAACATTTTCTATTTCACTACCAATATCTCTTAATCTTTCGTTTAGTGGAATTTTAGGTGATGTTTTAAAACATTCAGAAAAAACTAAAATCTCTTTTTTTTGTTGTTCTTTTTCTATTATAGAGACTCCTACTCTTTCAAAGCCAGGGTCTATTGAAATAATTCTCATATTATTTTTCTATAAAATCAAAACCCAAATGATCATAACCTTTTTTTGTAACAGTTCTTCCTCGACTTCCTCTTTCTAATAATCCTAGTTGTATTAGATATGGTTCTATGACTTCTTCTATTGTAGCTTCTTCTTCGCTCGATGCAGCAGCTATTGTTTTGAGTCCTACTGGTCCACCATTGAATTTTGTTATGATAATATCAAGAACTCTTCTATCTCCAGAATTTAAACCTAATTCATCTATTTCAAGAAGACTCAATGCTTTTTTAACAGATGTTTTGTCTAGTGGAAGTTTGTGTACTTGCGCATAATCTCGGCATCTTTTTAAAAAGTAATTTGCTGTTCTTGGTGTAAATCTTGCTCTTTTGGATATTTCATCTAAGGCTTCATCATTAAGTGTAACCCCTAATATTTTAGCGGATCTTTCTAAAATTTTTTTTATTTCATTGTGTGAATAAAATTCAAGACGAAAAACTCCACCAGAGAATCTGGAACGAAGAGGGGATGATAAAAGAGCTATACGAGTAGTAGCGGCTATTAGAGTAAATGGAGGAAGTTCGAGCTGTATTGTGCGGGCAGAAGGACCCTTACCTATGATAATATCTAAAACACCAGATTCCATAGCTGGGTAAAGCACCTCTTCTACCATTTTGTTTAGTCTGTGTATTTCATCAATAAAAATTATATCCTTAGGTGATAGGTTTGTAAGAATAGAGGCTAAATCCCCAACCTTTTCTATTGCAGGGCCTGATGTTATTTTTATTTGTCTTCGTGTTTCTTTTGCTATTAAATGAGCCAGTGTAGTCTTTCCTAATCCTGGTGGTCCATAAAAAAGTATATGTTCTGCAGGGTGATTTCTTTCTTCAGCTGCAGTTAATAATATTTTTAGGTTTTCTTTTATGTTTTCTTGACCAACATATTCATCCCAGACATCAGGTCTTAATGTTTGGTCTAAAAACCCATCATCTTTGTTTTGTGTTTTATCTATTGACATTTTTTTATCAGTATGCTATACTCTTAGGGTAATAGTTTGATATGTTAATTATAGCATTTTATAGAGAAGATATAAATCTCTAAGTAATCAGCCCCGTGCTCTATATATGTGCGTAGGACGTCATGGTTTATTTTTAATTTTCTGGGACTATCCTGTAATCATATATTACTTTGTTAGTGTTATGCTTTCAAAGGATTGTTTAGAGATTTATGTTTTCTATATGAAGAATAATAAAACCCCGGCATTAATGCCGGGGTTTTATTATTCTTCATCATAAAAATCTATAACACTTGATACTTCACTAAAAGATGTGACTCCTTTTAGGATTTTTATTAGACCATCTTCTTTTAAGTCTAAATATCCCTGATTTGCAGCTACTTCTTTTATATCTCTCTCACTTGGGTTTCCCGGAATTATTTTCTCGATAGCTTCTTCGTTATTTATAGCTTCGAATATTCCAACTCTACCTTTATATCCTGTATTATTACACTTGTCGCATCCAACTGATTTGAAAATCTTTATTTTATCTTTCGTTTCGATGCCATATTTTGAAAAATCTTTACCGTGCTTTTGAGCATTTGAAATAATAGTATTTATTATTTTATTCTCTCCTTCAGAGACATCTTCTTCTATTTTACAAAAAGGACAAAGCTTTCTAACTAGACGTTGTGCAATAGAAAGTGAAAGAGCTGAAACTAATATTTTAGGATTAACCCCTAAGTCTATAAGGCGTGGTATTGTTCCAGCTGCATTATTTGTGTGAAGTGTAGAAAATACCAAGTGTCCCGTAAGAGCTGATTCCACAGCTACTTTAGCTGTTTCACCATCACGAATTTCACCAACCATAATAACATCTGGGTCTTGTCTTAAAGCAGAACGAAGTCCTTCTAGAAATGAATAACCTTTATCATCTTCTGTTTGTGTTTGGGTTATTCCAGGTAGGTGATATTCGATAGGGTCTTCAATTGTTATTATCTTTACCTCAGAAGAATATATTTTTTGTAAAAAAGAATAGAGAGTTGTTGTTTTACCACTACCTGTTGGTCCTGTGAGAAGAATTAGTCCATTGGGTTTTCTTATTTGTTTCATAAAAACTTCGTATAAATTACTCTCAATACCCATATCAGCCAAGTCAACTCTTATTGATTTAGGATTTAATAATCTCATAACTATAGATTCACCATATGCTCCTGGTATTGTTGATACACGGATATTTATCTCATCATTTCCGATGAAAATACTGAAACGTCCATCTTGGGCAATCATTGAAGATGTTATTTTTAATCCTGCCAAAAGTTTAATTCTTGAATTAATAAGCTTATGAGAAACATGTGGAATTTGTATAATTTCTTGAAGAACACCATCTAGACGAAAACGAAGACGAATAAAATTTTCTTCTGGTTCGAAGTGTATGTCTGAAGCATCAATAGCAATAGCTCCAGCAATTGCAACCTCTAGTATGTGTGAAGTGGTGTGAGTATTATCTTTTTCAGCTTCTTTAATTGTTTTCTTTATATCTTCAATATTACTAATTTTACCAACTAAATTTTTCAATGTTTCTTTAGATATTGAAATACTTCCAACTTTTGATTGGGATGCGTAAGATAACTCTTTGTATCTACCCCAAACCTTTTCAATACTTATATGAGAAGCCATATAAAAATGTGCTACATATCCATTTTCTAAAAAGATATTTCTAATTTCTTCTATCTTATCTTTTTGAGGGGAATGGATAGCTATGTAAACATCTTTACCCATAATCTTAAAAGGAGCAATTTCTTTTTCTAAGGCCTCTTTTTCTGTGATGGTACGAATAGCATCGTTCTCTATTGGCATATCAGAGAGGTTTATATATGGTATTTTGTATTTCTCTTCTGCTAGTATCCTTACCAATTCTTCCTCTTCTTGAATTTTTAAATCAGAGTATTGTTTTTCTTCTTTTTCTTCATCGAATTGTATTGTCATATAACGATATTATACCCCATAAATAGGGTATATATATACTTGACAAATAAGTCTCAATATGCTATCATTTATCTAAATGGGATTATTCTAGTTTTACTACAAATGTTACTCAAGTTTGGGTTGTGTTTGTAGTAAAACTATAAAAATTCTAATTATGAAAAGTTATTTAAAAATTTTGTTTCTGCTCGTAGCTCTAGTATTGAGTTCGCAGGTTATAAATGCACAAGAAGTTTTTTTTGGAAAAGTTCGTACAGATGGTTTTCAAAAAATAATAAAAGGTGCAATGTGGAGTAAACGCCAAGAAGCCAAGATGGTTTATGAGGGTTCAGTTCCTCCCGGGTGTAAAGTTTACACTCTTGAGTCTGATTATTTTATTCGTTTTGTGGACGAAGAACATAATGCTCTTGATTGTAATTATATTGTTTTTCCGAAGGGAGAAAAAATATATACATTTGAAGGATGTTATTATGCCGCAATTTGTGGTAATAAACTTGAATTTATTAAACCAGTTGATTCTGTAAGGATTGTTGAAAAAAATGAAAATGAAAATCAAAACAATCAAACAGTTCAAAATCAATCAACTCAACCGACAGTCATTGTTATTCAGGCAGGTGGACAAGAAAGACAAATTGTTTGTCAGCCACAGTATTCTGATTATCAGTATTGTGACTATGGTTACACTTACAACGATGACCAATACTGTTATGGTTATGATTGGAATGGTAGAAATTGTGGAAAAATGTCCCTCAGTGGCGCTTACGATTATGGGTATAACAGAGTAATGGAGAAATTTTTCTACAGCTACTCAAATAATTCTCGTTATCGTAGTAGTGGAAATCAATGCTATGGAAACAATTCCTATAGTGGTTCCTGTGGTGGGGGTTATAATTCGACAGCAGTTTTTGCTCCGCAGTTAAATCTCTCGTTTTCAAACAACAGATCAACATCAAATGTTAGCAATAATATTGATAATTCAAATCATTATTCTAACTATGGTGGAAGAAGACAAGGGTCTGGTTATAATAACCACGGCACATCTTCTGGAGGACGGACACGAGGCACAATGTCTGGTGGTCGTAGTAGTTCCAGTAGTAGTTCCAATGGAAGAAGTTCTTACAACGGTGGTGGGTCATCTATGAGAAATAACTTCAACAGAAGTTATCAACAAAATGGAGGATCGTATCGAAGTGGTAACAATTCTTCATCTTATAGAGGCAATTCTGGAGGAGGCAGAGCAAATTAGAACATAAGTTCTACGTTCTTAAAATAATTAGTAGGGATGCTAATACATCCCTTACTTTTTTAAGTCTTTAATCTTTATTGATTGAAGGTTTAAAATTGTAAAGAAAATAAAGTCGTTTTAATTAATAAAAATAAAATTATTATATGCAAAATTATATAAAAAAAATAATAGTCGGAATAGTTGCTTTTGTTTTCCTTTTGGTAGGGAATCAAAATGTTCTTGCTAGTGGTGTTTGGAACGGGCAATCAGGTGACTGTAGTCCTTCTGTTGCTATTGGGGTGTATGGTGACATTCAAAGAGATAATTATGGTTGTTGGACAGAGACTTCTGTAACAGCAGAGCCAGGTGATACTATAAATATCGCTATGTATTATCATAATAATACATCAAGTACTCTAAACAATGTTTCTGGTCAAATAACAAAAACAGGATCAGGTACAAGATATACTTTTACTGGTCGTATGTACTCAGATCAAGGAACTCAAACATTAGGGTCAGTGACTTTGAATTTAACAAGCTCACAAACTCTCACTTACAGTTCTAGTCATTGGATGAAAGATGCCGACGCCGTAGAGAATGATGAGGATACAAAAGTCATCTATAGTGATGGTGGAAAAATTTCTTTCGGAAGTGTTCCTTCTGGTTGGGATGATTTCGGGGAACTTCTTGTTGTATATAAAGTAGGTGAAAATACTGCTCCAAAATTGTGTGAAGATTCTTCTGCTTCAAATTATAAAGAATCTTTACCTTGTGAATATCCAGAGAAAGTTTGTCGTGATACTGAAGCTACAAACTACGGAGGATCTCTTCCTTGTAGATATGAACAAACAAACCCTACAGGAAATCTTTCTGCAAATCCAACACACTGTACTATTTCAAAAGGTTACAGTACATGTTCATTAAATCTATCTTGGAGCACACAAAATCCAGTTGGAACAAGTTCCGTTACAAAAAGTGGTAATCAAACAGTAACAACAGGGAATACTGGGTCAAAAACAGTTAATGTTGCTAGTGGTGATACAGACTTTTATCTTTACAACAACTCTATATTATTAGATGAAACTTCTGTTTCCGCTTCTTGTGCTTCTGGCTCAGAGTGGAATGGAAATTATTGTAAAGAAATTTTGGTTATTGAACCAACATATTCTTGTGAAATTGTAAGTTTTGAAGCCGATAGCAATTCTGTAGTGTCAGGAGATTCAGTTACTCTTTCTTGGAATACTGAAAACTGTACATCTGTAAATATTTCAAACATTGGTACAAACCTACCAGCAAGTGGTGAAAGAACTATATATCCTACAAAAACTACAACATACACATTAACAGCAAACACTACAAATGGAACAAAACCATCAAGAAGTTTGAAAGTTAATGTTTCTGGTGTGGCTAGTTATGCTTGTTCTATCAAAGATTTTTCTGCAAACGATACTTCAATAGATGAAGGTGATTACGCTACTCTTGTTTGGAATGTTGAAGATTGTGATAATATTTCTATTTCAAATATTGGAAATGTTTCTGATAGTGGAAGTAAGAAAGTTTATCCAACAAGTGATACAACTTACACAATAACCGCTTATGATAACAATAGTACACGTCAAACAAAGACAGTTAAGATTTATGTAGATGAAGATAATGATGACGATGAAGATGATGACGACAACGATGATGACGATTCATGTAGTATTTCTAGCTTTACAGCATCAGATACCTCTGTCTCAGAAGGTGACAAAGTTAAGTTAAAGTGGAACACAGATAGTTGTGATTATATAAAAATAACAGATCTTGGAAGTGTTGATGATGATGGCAGTGACTATGTCTATCCAGAAAATACCACAACATACGAACTAACAGCTTATAACTCTGGAGAATCAAAACATTACAAAAAAATAAGAATTTATGTTGATGAGTATGATAACCCAATAGTTCCAGTTGTTGTTTATAACTCAAGTGTTGTTACTACTTTAGCTACAGGAGTTTCCCAAACAGGAGCAAATTTAAACGGAATAGTTAGAAGTTCAAAATCTGGTAATGTAAATACATATTTTGAATACGGCACAAGTGTAAATCTTGGTCAAAAAACAAACTCAAAAACAGTAAATGGTAATTCAAATTTTAGTGAGTATGTAACAGGTCTTAATTCAAATACTGTCTATTTCTTTAGAGCTGTTTCTTCTGGGTCTAATGGAACATCAAAGGGAGCAATAGAAGTATTTCAAACTCTTGGTGTAAATAATGTTCAAAATACAACTAAGTATGTATATGTAGGTGGTACTACTGTTACAGGAGAATCTTCCCCTATAATGCTTCAGATTGAAAATAAATATGAATCAATAGACAAAGGAGATGTTATAGATTATGTTGTTACTTATAAAAATATAAGTAAAAAGACTCTCAAGGATTCTGTTCTTCAAGTTATTGTTCCAAAGGGTGTAACAATTACAAATGCATCAGAAGGTACTTACTCAAACGATACACATACACTATCTGTTGAATTAGATGATTTAACAGCAGGAGAAGAAGGTGTTGTGTATGTACAAGGTTATGTAAAATCTATCCCTACAGATCAAGCTAAAATAGTTTCTACTGCTGTATTGGTTTACACAAATACAAACGAAGCACAAGAAAATGCAATAGCTTATGTTCTAAACACACCAAAAGGTTTAACTGGAAGTGTGTTGGGTGCCTCAGCCTTCTTTAGTGGATTCCTCGGTTTTGGTTTTATCGGATGGCTTCTAGTTATTATATTAATATTATTGATTATATTAATAGTTAGACGTTTGTCTGAGAAAAGAGAGGAACAAATAGGAAGATAATAAATTAATAATAACATACTCCGATAACATCGGGGTATGTTATTATATAGAAATGAAAAAGATAGTTAAAAAAGAAGATTTAAAAAATCTAGCTAAGGAAATAATAGAAAAAACAAAAAGCCAAAAAGTGGATAGGGCTGTTGTTTTAACTTTGTCTGGAGATCTTGGTGCGGGTAAGACGACTTTTACAAAAGAGATTGCTAAACATTTTAAAATTAAAAAAGAAATAATTTCTCCAACTTTTGTAATAATGAAAATTTATGAAGTGAAGGATGATAAATTTAAAAATCTTATACATATAGATGCCTATAGGTTAGAGAAAGGGGAAGATTTGAAAGTTCTTGGTTGGCAAGATTTGATAAATAATAAAGAGAATTTAATTATATTAGAATGGCCTGAAATGGTAGAAAGTCACATACCAGATTGGTCGATAAAAGTAAATATTTCTCACAAAGACGAAGAAACTAGAATTATAGAATATTAATTAAAAACACCAAATTTTATTTGGTGTTTTTAATATTTAGAGGGTTTATTTTTTAAATTTGCTATAATATATTTAATGAAAAAGGAACCAAAAAATAATAAGAAAAAGCTAATTTTGCTTGATACTCATGCAATTATTCACAGGGCTTATCATGCATTGCCTGAGTTTATGAATAGTCGTGGTGAGCCTACTGGGGCCATCTACGGCCTGGCTACAATGCTTTTTAAGATTGTGGGTGAATTAAAGCCAGACTATATTGTGGCTTGTTATGATTTACCCAAAAAGACCTTTCGTCACGAAGCTTATGCAGACTATAAGGCTGGGAGGGCAAAGTCTGATGAAGAGCTGGTTTTACAGTTAATTAAATCTCGAGCTTTTTTTAAAGCATTATCCATTCCCATTTATGAGTGTGAGGGTTTCGAAGCAGATGATTTACTAGGAACAATTTCTGAAAAAACAAAAAAGATAAAAGATTTAGAAATAATTATTGCCTCTGGGGATATGGATACCCTCCAGCTTGTTGATGGTGATAAGATAAAAGTTTACACCTTGAAGAAGGGTATAAATGATACAATTATTTATAATGAAAAAGCAGTTTTTGATAGATTTGGTTTTGAGCCAAAATATTTGCCGGATTATAAAGGGCTTCGTGGTGACCCCTCAGATAATATAATAGGAGTAAAGGGTATTGGAGAGAAAACTGCAACTGTTTTGATTTCAAAATATAAAACAATAGAAAATTTATATAAAACAATTAAAAAAGATGAAACAGAGATAAGAGAGCTTGGTATTTCAGAAAGGATTTTAGGAATCTTAAAAGATGGTGAAGATGAAGCTTTGTTTTCCAAAACACTTGCTACTATAAGAAGAGATGCTCCCATTGATTTTATTATTTTAGATACAAAATGGAGCGACCAAGTTGATAAAGACCAAGTTCTTAAATTTTTTAGGGATATAGAATTTAAAAGTTTACAAAATAGATTTTTAAATTTATTTGAGAATAATTCTTCTCTAAGTGAAAAAGATATTGATATCAGTAAAGAAGAAGAGAAAGATGTAGATCCTTTGAAATTTAAATATGCACAAATAGCATTGTGGCTTTTGAATTCAGAAAAAACTAACCCAAATTTTGATGACATTATAAATTATAAAGATTCAAATTCTTTTAATAAAGCCTATGATTTATTAGTATCTGATATTAAAAAACAAAATTTAGAGTACGTTTATGAAGAAATAGAAAAACCTATTATAGGCATTATAGAAAATATGGAGAAAAATGGGATATTAGTTGATTTGGTTTATTTGAAGAATCTGTCAGAAAAATATCATAAAGAATTAAAAATAATTGAGAAGAAGATTTGGGATTTATCAGGTCAGGAATTTAATATTAATTCACCAAAACAGCTAAGCGAGGTTCTTTTTGATAAATTAAATCTTTCAAAAAAGGGGATAAAAAAGAGTGCCGGAGGATCTATTTCTACTCGTGAGAGTGAGCTCGAGAAGTTAAAAGAAGGTAATCCCGTTATTGAAATAATTTTAGAGTATCGTGAATTACAAAAACTACTTTCTACTTATATAGATACAATACCTGCCTGTGTTGGTATTGATGGGAGACTTCACGCAAACTTTATCCAGACAGGAACAACTACAGGAAGGTTTGCTTCAAATAATCCTAATCTCCAAAATATTCCAACAAAAACAGAAAAGGGTAAAAATATTCGTAACGCCTTCGTTGCTCCTAGTGGGTGTGTATTAGCTTCTTTTGACTATTCACAGATAGAACTTAGGGTTGCGGCTTTAATGTCTCAAGATAAATTTTTTATAAAAGCATTTAATGACGGTAAAGATATTCACTCATCTGTAGCTATGAAAGTTTTTGGTGTGAAAGAAGAAGATGTAACTTACGATATGAGAAGAAGAGCAAAGGTTATAAACTTCGGTATTCTTTATGGTATGGGGGTTAGTGCATTAAAGGAAAATCTAGGTATAGACAGAAAAGAAACTCAAGAATTCCATGATAATTATTTTAAGCAATTCCCCACAATTGCATCTTACCTAGAAAGTATTAAAGAGTTTGCTAGAAAAAATGGATATACAGAAACACTCTTTGGGAGAAGACGTTATTTTCCTGCAATAAAATCACCATTACCTTTTATGAGGGCTATGGCAGAAAGAATGGCAACGAATGCTCCAATACAAGGAACTGCAACTGCTGATATTATTAAAATAGGTATGAAAAGGGTAGATGATGAATTATCCAAAGCCAAACTTTCTTCCGATGTCAGATTAATTTTACAAGTTCATGATGAATTAATTTATGAAATTAAAGAAGATAAGATAAAAGAAGCTTCTTCAATAATAGAAAATACCATGAAGAATGTTATTCCTGATGAATTTATGAAAGGTAAGGAAAGCGTCCCTCTGTTAGTTTCTTATTGTTTTGGTAAGAATTGGGGTGATTTAAAGTAGTAGCCTAAAGTTATTTCTAGTGATAGGATATATATATGAATAAAATAAACAAGAAAGAATCTGAAAAAGTTTATAGATCTGGAATGATACATAGTGTTATTTCTAATTCTTATATTACATTTTTATCTGCGATTATTCTAGGTATTATACTTGATTCTTTTGTTAATTTTAAATTATTTGGTAATCATATTTTTCAATATTTGGGATTCATTATGGTAATTATTGGACCAGCTTTAGTCTATTGGGCTCAATGGTCTTCTAGAGTTTCAAAAGAAAAGGCTTTAAAGAATGGTGTTACTTTAGGTTTTGAATATGGTCCTTACAAGTTTACTAGGAACCCATCATATCTCGGTGTTTTTGTTATGGTTATGGGTTTGGGTTTTATTTTTAACTCCATATCTTCTTTATTTTTTGGAATAATTGCATATTTTGTTGTTAAATTTGTTTTTATTAAACAAGAAGAGCATTTATTATTTCTTAAATTTGGACAATCATACTTGGATTATAAAAATAAAGTAAGAAATCGTTTATGATTTATTTGTTTATTGGGAATGATATTAAGAGTAAGAGTATTAAATTAAAACTACTTTCGAAAGGGGGTAGTATTACTTTTTTATCATTAAAAGATTTAAGTAAATCAATATTAATGAATTATGCAAACTCTCAAAATCTTTTTGGAGAGAAATCTTTTATTGTTTTAGATAATTTTATTACAGAAAATATTTTTTCTCTTTCAAAAGACGACTTGACCTCTTTGATGGATTCACAAACAGTTTTTGTTTTCTATGAAGATAAGCTTTTGGCAAGTGAACAGAAAAAGTATATTAAATATGGTAGTATTGAAAATTTTGATAAGAAGATAGATAAAGTTTATAAGAGTGATTCTTTTGCTATTGCTGATTCTTTTGGAGAGAGAGATAAGGTTAAAGCATGGGTTCTTTATAATGAGGCTATAGAAAAAGGGGTAACAGGTGAAGCTATTGCTGGTATGCTTTTTTGGAAAATAAAAACAATGATGTCTAATGGTCAAAAAGTTTTTTCTAAGCAAGAACTTAAGAGTCAATCAAGTAGACTTGTCTCGATTTATCATAAATCTCACAATGGTGAATTAGATATATCTACAGGTTTAGAGCATTTTATTTTATCAGCCTTAAGTAAATAGCTTGTAGTTATTTTGTAAAATTTTATCTAAAGAGTATAATTATCATATGGAAAACATATTAAAGTTAGATATATTCTTTTTTATAACTTCTGTTTCGATAATTATTACTACTGTCATATTGATAATAGCTGGTTTTTATTTTATTCGGATGATGAGAAATTTATCAAAAATATCTGATAAATTAAAAAGAGCAGCCGATGGAGTAGAGAGTAATATAGAAGAAATAAGTGAAGTTGTGAAAGAGAGTCCCATTTTTACTTTTATCTTTGGTAAAAAGAAAAGTAAGAAAAATAAAAATAGTTAGTTTATTATTAATTAATTTTTTATAAAAATATGAAAAATAAAAAAGGAAACAAGAAGGGGATTAGTGCTGGTGAAGTTGTCGGTGTTGGTGCAGGTATTGCAGCTTTAGCTGCAGCATCTTACATTCTGTTTGGACCACAAGGGAAAAAGAATCGTAAGGCTATAAAGGGTTGGACTGTTAAAATGAAAGGGGAGATAATAGAAAAGTTAGAAGAAGCAAAAGAGATAACAGAGCCAGTTTATCATAATATTGTAGATACAATAAAAGCTAAGTATGAAAAGGCTAAGAATGTTGATCAAGAAGATGTGGATGAAGTTGTAGCTGAAATAAAGAAACATTGGAAAGCTTTAGTTAAGGATAGTAAGCCAAAAAAGAAGACTAAAAAGGTTTCTAAAAAATAAAATATAAAAATACCCACGATGAAAATCGTGGGTATTTTACATTAAAGAAACAATTGTTCCTTTAATATAAAATATATAAAAAGAAAAGGCCTAGAAGTTAATTCTCGATTATTCAAGAAGTAGCTTCTAGGCCTTTTGGTCCTTTTTAAAAGAACAGAAAGATCTAATGTAAATTGTGTAATAAAAATTTACACCCATGTGATGAACAAATTTGTTTGCGAAAAGTTTTTCCTTAATGTTTTGTGTGCCCTTATTAGTTGGGTGAACTTTAGAAAAACTGTTTAAACTGATTCGTATTTATTATAACATAAATATAACAACACAACACTATGGGATGTGGATAACTTTTGGAAATACAAAAAAGTTTTCTTACACGGTAGGGTTGCGAGTACGCTTATCGAACCTTACAGGTTCAGTAAACCCTTCGTATGAGCGGACCTGTCGTCACGAGTCACTAAATATTTTATTCCAAGTATTCACAAAATATGTAAGTGCTCGCGACCCCGGCTCGTGGTTTTGCCTGCTGGCAAAACAACACTGCGCCTCGGACCACTGAAAAATCCTCCGTAGGGAGGATTTTTCTAAACGTGGTCCGCTCGGTAGGAATCGAACCTACGACCATCTCCTTAAAAGGGAGCTGCTCTACCGACTGAGCTACGAGCGGATACTATTTCAGTAACTCTAATAAAATACCATATTTAGTTTAAAAAATCAATAAAATAAAAACTGCCAGAATTTTATTCTGGCAGTTTATTTTTAGCATAAAAAGATCTATTTGTATTTTATTGAAATACCAATACCGTCTTCGTTGGAAGATACAGATACTTCAATCGCAGAAACATTTTTCGGCAAAGGTATTGTGAACACACTAGTGTGTTCGGGTTTCTTTACGATACTTGTTTCTTCTGAAAGATTCATTTGTTTTTCTGCGATCAAATTTTTATCAGGTTTTTCTTTACGACCATGATTTTTTGTATAACTTTTATAAACAGCACAATTGTTTATAAAGTTTTTAATTTGATTGTCAGTTAAAAACAACTTAACAGAAAGGTTTTCATCACTGTATTTCCAGTCCTTATTAATTTTCTTTTTAAAGTAATTAAAATCAGATTCTGTTGGGAACATTATGTCTATTTCCCTAGGGTCTTTTAAGCAGACAAATTCAGGTATTGTTTTTATTTCAATACCTGAGTATCTTTCTTTTAGATCATCGAAGAATTTTTGTATTCTTTTACCAGGAGTAGGGCGTTTATTCCTTTTCTTTCTTGTAGGATTTTTAGGTTCTTTTTCTCTTTCAACAAGATTGCGACTAATATTAGTTTTCTTCTTAGCGTATTTGTTTTGATAAATTTCGTAAACAATAGAACTATTATTATACTTAATAATATCATCATCAGTTAAGGTCAACTTAATTAAAAGAGCATCTGCGTTGTATTTCCAATTTTTATGAACTTTCTTTTTGAAAGTCTCTAGAGCAAATCTATTGGGGAATAAAATTTCTATTTCCCTAGGATCTTTTAATAGGGTAAACTCGGGTGTTGATTTGATTTCAATACCCGGATGTCTACTTTCTAGGTTTTTGAAAAATCTTTTAATTTTTTCTTCAGGTGGTAAATGTTTTTTACCACGACCACTTTTCGGTTCCTTTTCTTTACTGACATTTTGTTCAGAAGTCGCATCGCTTTTCTTTTTAGAATCATAGTGCTTTACTGTTTTTTCTTCATCTGTAAATCCATTTTTTGCGAATTCATCTACCTGTTCCATCTTTAAGAATATTTGCACATTAAAGGATGATAATTTTAGATTATTATAATTCCATCTCTGCGCTATAATTTTTTTTATAAAAGAATCTTTCTTATTAATGGAATCAAACTTAATATTTACGCTATAGGTGTCAGTAAAATAATTTTTCATAAAGAAACTTGATAAATTTACTCCTAAATCAGAATCAAAGAGTTTTTTTTGGAAACTTCTTATTTTTTCTTCAAGGATTGTTTTATCAACTTCTTCTTTTGTTTCCGAATTATTATTCATAAGAGTTGATCCTCTTGCTTGTGTGCCTTCTGCAAGTTCAACTTTTTTAGGTAGATCGTCACTTATTTCTGAAATTCCTAAAGAGGGGACTTCGAAATTTTTGTTGTTTTCAGGTTTTTCCTCAAATCTTTCAGGATGTTCTGTTTTTCCTTCACTAAGTAATTTTTTGAAGAGTAAACTTACTTCTATTTTAGCTCTCTTTTCATCAATAACTGTAACTTTTACAAGTTGATTTTCAAAAAAACTTTCAATAGATTTTTTATACTCACCAATAGGATTAATGTTTCCTTTTTGCTTTTGTAAGATAAAAGGTTTGTTGTAGTCCTCAGTAGCTTCTGTCATTGTTACAAGCGAATACTTTGTATTAACAGCTTTTCCTAGATTTCTTCGAATTCTTTGCATTATTCTTAACGCAATATCTTCAGGGACATACCCTTCATGATCAATCATAATTTCTTCCATATCGTATTTTTATTATTAAATTTTCAAGTTATTTTTTCTTTATATAACCATAATGGAAACATAAAGTCAATTTTTATTTGTGATATAAAAATTGTGTTATAATCTTCAAATAATGAATAATAAGTGTAAAGTTTTAATTCTTCCCAATATTCGATCTGCTATAAATGTCGGAGCTATGTTTCGTACAGCTGATGCTGTTGGTATTAATAAAATATATTTAACAGGATATACTCCGAGACCGACAGATAAATTTGGAAGAATTCAGAAAGATATAGCGAAGAGTGCTCTTGGTGCTGAGACTTGGATTCCTTGGGAGTATGAAGAAGATTTAAATAAAATTTTGAAAAAATTAAAAAAGGATAAATTTCAAATCGTCGCAGTGGAGCAAGATAAGAATTCTACGGATTATAGAAAAGTAAAAGTGGGTGATAGTGTTGCTGTAATTATGGGGGAGGAAGTAAATGGCTTAGACAAAAAGATTCTGGAAAAGTGCGATGTAATAGCAGAGATACCTATGTATGGTAAAAAGGAATCTTTGAATGTTTCTGTGGCTTGCGGTGTGGCCTTGTTTGGGATATTAGGATAATTAATAAAAGTTTTTATTTCCTTTTAAAATAATTCTTGGCAGGTATCACAAAAATGAGAGCTACGAGAACCTATGGTTTTTCTTGTTATGACACCTTTGCAGTTTTTATTATTACATTTTTGATTTTTTCTTTGGTAAACATTATGTTTATTTTGGAAGTTACCCTTTTCTCCGTAAATGTTTCTGTAGTCAGACATGGAGTCCCCACCGAAGTCTATACCAGATTTCAAAACTCTTTTCATGGATGAATATAATCTTTTAAGGTATTTTTCTGGAATATTTTTGAAATTTGATTCTGGGTGAATGTGTGCCATATGAAGCATTTCATCAGAATAAATATTACCAATCCCAGAAATTATAGATTGGTCCATAAGTATTATTTTTATAGGTTTTAAAGGGAAGCGAGGTATAGCTTTCTTGAATTTAGTATAAGTAAAATTTTTATCAAGTGGTTCTGGTCCAAGGTTATTAAGATTATGTTTCTCAAAATGTTTATCATTTTCTAATAATGTTACTTTACCAAATTTTCTAGAATCAGAAAAAGCTAAATGTTTACCATTTGTAAAAGAGAATACAACATGCACAAATCTATTATATGGATCTTTTAGAGAATTTTTTTCATTTTTATCTGGAATCCATCTGTCCTCTTTCTTATTATAAATATATTTTCCATATAGTAGGTGTCCTGTCATTTTTAGATGAATAAGGATAACTTTTTTATTTGAAAGATTTATTAAAATATTCTTGGCTTTTCTTTCTGAGTTTGTAACTTTTTGCCCATTTATTTCTTTTTTTAATTTTATTAAGAATTTTTTATCTTTTATTGTATTTTCAAATTGTTTTATTGGTTTATCTTTCGCCAGGTCAGTCCACACACTAGAAATAGTTAGACCTTTTATTGTCTTGTTTAATCCAGTTACTGTTGTTGTGACTTCTGGTAACTCAGGCATTTAATGTTATTTATTATTAAGTATTTTTAAAGCTTGTTTGATTTTAGCATTTGTTCCTTCGGTTTCTGGTGTTACACTTCTTAGTGCTTCACGAGCTTCAGCTTGTGAATATCCGAGAGATTTGAGAGCTTCTATCACATCACCTTCATCACGAAGAGAATCCCCATTCTCACCTTTAAACATTTTTAATTTGTCTCGTAATTCAATGACTATTTTTTCTGCTGTCTTTTTTCCTATTCCAGAAACTTTATTTAAATAGCTTGTATCTCCCATAGCTATAGCTTTAGCAAGAGTTTCTATAGGGGCAATACCCAGGATTCCTAGAGCAGAGCGTGGGCCAATACCTGAAACATCTAAAAGCAATTCAAAGAAGTTTAATTCTTCTGTGTTTGGAAATCCATATAAGTCTAGTGAATTTTCACGAACTGCAGTGTATGTCCAGAAAATTTTTTGATTATTTAATTCACATGATAGTAGGGAATCGTTGGTTATGTATATTTTGTATCCAACTCCAGAAACATCAACTACCACAAACTTATCTGCTATGTGAACAATTTTTCCTTCAATTCTTGTTATCATATTAATATAATATCAAATATTGCTCTTTTCGGCTATTTCTGGTATTGTAGAGATGTCTCAGTCAAAAATATTAAAAACTAATTATACAAATATGCCAATTACAAAATCAGCCAAAAAGGCCCTAAAAGGATCTCTTGTAAAAAAAGCAAGAAATGATCGCAATAAAAAAGTTGTAAAAGAATCAATAAAAAGTATAGAAAAGCTTGTAAAAGATAACAAAAAAGCAGAAGCTAAAAAACTTTTAAGTGAAGCTTACAGTGTTATTGATAAAGCTTGCAAAAGAGGTATTTACAAGAAAAACAATGCTTCTCGTAAAAAATCCAGACTTTCTAAAATAACAAAATAATCAAAATTCCCACCAGTCCGACTGGTGGGAATTTTGATTTAAGTATAGATTTAGTATAATTCACTTATGGATACAAATAAAAATTTATTGTTTTTTTATGGTGATGACTGTCCTCATTGTGTAAAAATGGACAAAATTGTAAATCAGCTAGTTGGTGAAGGCTTTGTTTTTAAAAAAATAGAAGTTTGGAATAATAAAGAAAATGATAAATTTTTATTATCTCTTGATTGTGGGGAGGATGAATGTGGAGGGGTGCCTTTTTTCTTTAATGAAAATAATGGTAAAAAACTTTGTGGTGAGGTGAGTTATAAAGAGATGAAAGATTGGGCTGAAGGTAAGTAACATAGAGAGTCTGTGTTATACATTTTATAATATTTTGGTAAGAATAGAACCTCTTGGCTACAACACGAGGGGTTTTAATATAAATTTGACTATTTATTAGATTAATTGTAAATTATAAGAAAATCTGTAAATTTTAAAAATATAATTATGGATAAAAAAATCCTTGATTTTAATGGTTCATTATCGAACAAAGCTTTTATTTCTAATAATAGTTTAGGGCGTCGGTTTGATAATGATGTTGATTTGTCTTATGGTTTTCTTGATCCATTTTTTCTTGATAGAGAAAAAATTAGATTGAGCAAGTCGTATAGAAGATTATCTAATAAGACTCAGGTCTTCCCTCCAGACTTACACTCAAATGTGAGGAATCGTTTGATTCACACAAATGACGTTGTAAATCTTGTCTCATTATATGCAAATATTTTGAGGCTTAATGTTTACTTGGCTGAAGCTATTGCTTATGGTCATGATATAGGACACGCTCCGTTTGGTCATTTAGGAGAAAGATTTATCTGTGATTTATCAGGTAAGAAATTCACTCATCATGTGATGAGTGTCGTTGCATCTCAAAAAATCGAGAGGAAAGGATTAGGATTAAATCTTTCCTATGAAACCCTTGAGGGTATTTTGAATCATTCTCGTGGTTCTGGAGACATGAATATTAATTCTAGTGTCACAGAAGAATCAAATTTAGTCATGTTTTCAGATAAGATCGCGTATACTTTTTCTGACCTTAATGATGCTATTCGCGTTGGGTATATCAGTGAATCTAAATTACCTAAAATTGTTAAACATTTTGGTAAAAACCAAAGGGAACGAATTTTAAAAGTATCTTTTGATTTTATTAAGGAGAGTTCCGAGGAAGGGAAAGTGTCTTTTTCAAAATCTGAAACTTCAAGAAGATTTGCTGAATTAAGAAATTGGATGTATAAAAATGTATATTCTACTGTTGATTCAGAAGACTACAGGGTTAAAATTTACAATGATTTAAAAGACATTTCTTTATTTTTATCCGACCATTTTAATGGTAAGATAAATCCATATCTTGCTATTGCTTGTATGACAGATAGTGAAGTTAGAAAATTTTCTATACATTTAAATAATGGTATGGTTAAAGATTTTAATTACGGATTTATTGAAATTGTCAGTAATTTGTTAGATAAAGAAATTGATATTTTCAATCCTGACTTGAAAAAAGAAGATTTTTTATTTTAAACAATTAACACCTCCATTAAAAATGGGGGTGTTTTTAAAATTATTTTTCTAAAGAAATACTTATTTTAACAAACAAAAAGCCTTAAATTTAAGGCTCCTCATGTTAGCACGACTTGGTGATCCCGGTAGGAATCGAACCTACATCGCAACTTCCGCAAAGTTACGTCCTATCCATTGAACGACGGGACCAATAATCCTTAATTTACAACATTTTTCTTTTATAATCAAGTGGGCATTTATTTACCCTTATATATACTGATGGCCATTTTAAAAACTACCCTTAGGTAGTTTTTAAAATCCAATTTTTTCCATAAAAATCATTGATTGTGATTCTTTAAGCTCTATGTGCTGAGTGATTTTTAATAGATTCTCTTTAACTTTATTTATGAGTTCTGTTGGTAGGGGGAGTGTATATACTGGGAGAAAATATTTCTCAACTTCTATTAGAAGTTTGTTGTTATCTTTATTTTTAATAATATGGAAACCTTTAACCTTTTTCCATTCATAGAATTCTCTACCCATAGAAATACCAGAAGTATCTATTTTAATATTTAAATTCTCAGGTGGTTTTATGGTAAATAAAATTAAACAAGCACCGGAGAGAAAAATGAAAATAGAAAAAATATAATTATGAAACCAGATAGCGACACCACAAGCAACGAGAGTAATAAGTCCAATAGTCCAAAACCAGTCAATATGACGATCATACTTGTGATTGTATTCCGGTACTGACCATTCTATTGTTTCAATTTCTATTTCATCCATTTTTTTATTATACCGCTTAGTAAATTTTTATCAAAATTTATTTTGCTAATGATGCCACCGCATCATATACAGCTTCTTTTACTCCGTCATCAAACATACTAGGTATTATTTTATCGGCTGTTATTTCTTTTATAACTTTTGCTAAAGATTCAGCGATTGTTATAAATATTTGATTTTCAAATTGAGGAATTTGAAAATCAAGCATAGCTTTAAATGCATTTGGAAATACAAGAGAGTTGTTTATTTGGTTTGGGTAATCTGATCTGCCTGTGGCTACAATGAAGGCTCCTGCATTCTTTGCTTTGTCTGGGTTTATCTCTGGGTTTGGGTTTGCTAAAGCAAAAATTATTGGTTGAGGGTTCATTGTCTTGATCATGTCTTCAGTTAAAATATCTGGCTTTGATAAGCCAATAAAGACATCCGCTTCTCTGAGCGCATCTTTTAGGTCACCCTCTTTTGTTTCTAAAATACTTTTAGAAACAAGCTCTAATTTTTCTTTTGTGAGATTTACACGTCCTTTGTGAATAATTCCATGACTATCACAAAAAACAGTATTAAGAATTCCATAAGAATGAAGAAGTCTTGCTGTGGCGACACCAGCAGCTCCAACACCAGAGATTACAACTTTTGCTTTTGTGCGATCTATGCCTTTTAATTTAAAGGCATTAATAAGAGCAGCAAGTGTTACTGTCGCAGCTCCCCATTGATCATCATGCATTACTGGAATGTTTAGTTCTTTTCTCAATCTTTCTTCTATTTCAAAACAGCGAGGTGCTGATATATCTTCTAAGTTTATTCCTCCAAAAACAGGGGATATCTGTTTTACAGCCTTTATAATTTCTTCTGTGTCTTTTGTATCTAAACAAATAGGAAATGCATCCACACCTCCAAATTTTTTGAAAATTGCAGCCTTACCTTCCATGACGGGGATAGCTGCTAGTGGGCCTAGGTCTCCAAGTCCTAGAATTGCTGTCCCGTCTGAGATTATTGCAACAGTGTTTCTTTTTATTGTGTGGGTTTTGGCTTTTGATGGGTCTTTCGCTATAAGTTCACATACGCCAGCAACCCCTGGTGTATAAGAAAGAGAAAGGTCTTCTTTGTTGTTTAATGGAACCTTACTTACAACTTCAAGTTTCCCATGGTTTCTCTCATGCAATTCTATTGATTGCTCGTATAATGTCTTCATTGTTTTAATTGTTATCTAGTAATGGGAGAGTAAAGTAAAATGTTGAACCTTTATCTCTGTGTGAATCAAACCAAATATCTCCACCGTGGGCTTTTATTATATTTTTAGATATGAAAAGTCCAAGACCTGTACCTTCTGACTGAGTTTTGATAGCATTTTCAGCTCTAAAGAATTTGGAAAAAATTTTTTCTTGTTGTTCGTCTGGAATTCCGATACCAAAATCTGTAAATGAAACTTTTAATTCGAAATCTTCTATTTCAGTCTGTATTTGTATTTCTTTCCCTTTGTCGCTGTATTTAATAGCGTTACCTATTATATTATTAATAACTAAGGCTATTTTACTTTTATCTATATTTACCGGTGGACAATTCTCTCCAAGTTTTTTAAATATAATTTTTACATCTTTTGATTGAGCTAGTATATCAAGCTCATCAATTTCCTTTTCTATAATATCTTCCAAGTTTTCCTTTTTAAAATCCAATAAAAGTTTACCATCTTCTATTTGGTATATTTTTAAAATATCACTTATGAGAGAAGACATATATTCTACATTTTCTAAAGCTTTAACTAATAGTTCTTTTTGTTCATCACTTATTTTTCCGCCATCATCTTTTTGTAATATCCCCAATATCCATTTGATGGAGGTGAGAGGAGCTCGAAGCTGATGAACTGCTGTACTTATATCACTAGCTTCTTCATTTTTTTCTATTTGTTTCATTGTTATATTATATCTCTCGTTGTTTCTTTTTCAAAATAAATGTTTCTATCGCTAATGGTTTGTGGTAAAATATAAATATGGAAAAAATGCCAAATCTAAAGATAATAGGGAGTGGGAGTGAAGAAAAGAAGAGGGAAGCTGAAGAAAGGTTTAAAAATAAGCTTTTTGATCATATAAATTTTTTTCCAGAGAAAATTCAAGAAGAAATAAAAAAACTTGAATATCCAAAAACAGAAGAACAAATAAGCTTTATAAGTATGGCAAATGAAGAAACAAATAGACTTATGAAATCTTGTGATGTTGAGTCTTTTAATATCCCATTAGATAATTTTCATATAGTTCCATCTGAGTTTTATATTAAAAAAATAGGCAAAGAAGGAACAGCTGCTGTTACTTTATATAATGAGCAATCAATAGTCTTTGATGCTCGTAAAGTTAGGGGTGATAATTTTGAGTTCGCTGGCGATGCTTTTCATGAGACCCTACATTTAAAAGGATCTTTAGTTGTTCAAATAGAAGAAAATGATGATTATCTCAAAGAAAGGATCTATAGAATGGGTATTGATGTAAAAAATACTATAAAAAAATCACAAAAAGTTGGCAATACTTTGTATTTTGATGGTTTACATGAAGCAATAGTTTCAGATCAGGAAAAGAAATTTATCAGGAAACTATTAGAATTAGAAGAATTTAAAAAAGAAAAAGAAGAATTGAATAAAGAAGAAAATATAGAAGGCATTGAAGGTCTTTCTAAGGAAAAAAATATTCCGATAGATGATTTTTTAAGTTTTAAAAAAGATAAAGATGGCAAGCGTAGCTGGAAGAATATACCATATTTAAAACAAAGGGAGGTTTATAGTTATATTTGTGAAGAAATTTTAAAAGAAAATGAAGATAAGTATAAAGATATAGAAGAAGTAAAAAAAGAATTTCTTAAAGCACATTTTACAGGTAATATCTTGCCAATAGCTAGGTTAGTAGAAGAATCTTTCGGAGAAAATTCTTTTCGGGTTTTGGGTGGTATGGGGGTAGAACCAAGTGGTGCTATTCAAACTAAAGAATTGTTAAAAAATATGAGAAGACAAGTTTTGAAAAAGAATTCAAAATAATTTTTGTTTATATAAAATACCTCATTTCTCTATATAGTGTTAATTACTTGAAAAATTAGCTTAATTAGTGTAATGTAGTATTCGGAAGCGTGGCTGAGTGGTTTAAGGCACTTGTCTTGAAAACAAGGGACTATGAAAGTGGTCCGTGAGTTCGAATCTCACCGCTTCCGCAAATACAAAAATGAGCTCGACTTTATGTCGGGCCATTTTTGTTTGGCGGAAGCGAGCAAAGTATCTGCATACTTTGCGTGTGAGATTCGAAAGATTTTTCGTTCTCTGGTGTTAGTCAGAGCGAAAAGTACCTGCCTATGTAATAGGCGAAACATGCACTCATGGTCTCACCATCTGTTTTGTAAGATTTGAAAAGTGTATAAAAATAACCCCAACTTTCGTCGGGGTCAGATTAAGTTTTTACATATTAGGATTTGATATTTTTTCATTCAAATAAGAAACAATTTTTTCTTTTGCTAAATCAATTTGTTCAAAAGCAAGTCTTTTAATTGTTTCAAATTCGTATAAAGGTAAATATAAACCTCTTTCATCGCTGAAAGTATGACTGTCTACAAACTTATTCCACTCAGAATCAGTCATGTCTTTCTGATCACATTCAAGATAGTAACCTGGTCTTATGATATAACCAGAAACTTCTTCACGGAAAGGAATTCTTGTAAGATATACATCTCTATCCCAGCAAGGAATCCATGCAAGTATTTCACCTTCATAAAGTAAAACCGGTTGATTTACTCTTGGGTAGATGAATCTTTCGGTTCGTAATACTTGCCAAGCAAGTATCCTGTTCCAGCCTTTTTCTGGGCGGAATAATTGTTTTTCTCTACTTTTTTCTTCTACTTGGAATAAAAGTATTGAAAGTTCTTCTCTCAATTCTTTATTATCGGTTTGTATGTATTCATCGTATACATTCCAGAATTCTTCAATTTTTTCCATATGTTTAATTATTTTAAGATGTTCAGTATTTAAGTCCCATATTACTGAAAACTGAATAAAAAGCAAGAAATCATAATAAAAAAGAGCTTGGTTTTTAAAACCAAGCTCTTTTAATACTTTACTTACAATTAGTTAAACTCCCATTTCAATTTCCTGGTATTCGTTTAATCTTACGCCAGTAATTGTCTCGAATAGATTAAGGTAACGTTTCGTCGTATCATTTATTACTTTTTCGGGAACAATCAGGTTATGTACAAAATTAACATGTTCAGGGTTTTCGGGATCAAGTTTATTGATCCCGATAATCTGATTCCCATCTTTATAAAAAGGAGTTTCAACTGTGCTTCCCCAATCTCTCACTGGCTGTTTATCGAGGAATTGAGGATCACGGCCTTCTTTCATTGCCTTTTCCCAATCTTTTTTGAGAGTAAATCGCGATGAATCAGGAGTAAGGATTTCATCAACAATGGTTTTACCGGCAACTTCAAGTTTTGTGTCAATAATCAAAATTCCACTCTCTTCCGCAAACGCGTAAGCTTTTTCGTAAATTTTTGTTATTATTTCCACCACCTTTTTTGCTTCTTCACCAAGTCCTTTGTTAGTCATTTCTTCAAAGAAATAATTTGCATCAACATTTACATCATGGCCAACTTCTTCTTTGGTTGAAGGAGTAAAAATTGGAGTCTTAAGCTTTGACCATTTGGGCAAACCTTTGGGCAATTCATGCCCACCGGCCATTCCTGTTTCCTGATACTTTTTAAATACTGAGCCACCAATATGATGACGGAAGATCATTTCAAATGGATAAAGTTTGTCTTTCATGTTTTTCACAATAAGACACCTTTCAAGTTCAAGTTCAGGCAACAATTCTTCCCTCAAATCATAAGCAGAATTGAAGAAATTAGAATACGATGAAGTAACCAAGTGATTTTCAAATTCACTTAATTCATTCATCATCCAGAAATGAGTAAGGGCTGTTAAAACTTCTCCCTTCTTAGGAACTAGTGCATTCAGAACAAAATCAAATATACTGATTCTGTCTGTTGCAACAACTAAAAGTTTTTTTGAATTTCCGGGAATTAAGTACGTATCCCTTACTTTTCCTTGATGAATACGGCTGTATCCATTTGCGACCAAATACTGAGACAGTTTACTGTCCTTTAAATTTTCAGGTACTTTTGACATTTTTCTAAATTTAGAATTTAACTTATTGAAATTTCAAACATATGTTTATTGTCATATTACTTAAAATATGACAAAAAGCAAGCAAGTGTGTATGTGTGTCGCATTTGTCGCATTTTTACCAAAAGAGCTATTTATAGCAATAAACGGAGTGTTGACTCACAAGGCTAGTTTAGAGTTCTCTAAACGTGCTAAAATACCCTTATTAACACTAGTATCGTGGGTTCTGAACTCACATGGTCCGCATGTTCAAAAAATTGCCCTTTTATGGGGCATTTTTTTTGTTTGGCGGATGCGAGCAAAGTATCTGCATATTTTGAGTGTGAGATTCGAAGACCCTGAGCTTGTGATTTTAAATTAATATTTAAAAATACGCGAAGGGTGTACGGAATCTGTAAGATTCGAAACACGTACTCATGGTCTCACTGCCTCTAACTTTTTGATTATCTGTAAGATTTGAAAAGTGTATAAAAATAACCCCAACTTCCGTCGGGGTCTTTTTATGCTTTGTGTTCTACCTCTAAATTAATTTTCTGGACATAATAACTCTTTGAATTTTTGTGCCATAGTCTTTCCTTCTTCTGTATTGATAAAGAAAAGAACATTATCATCAATATCAAGCCATCCAGTTAAATTTTCTACATTGAAATAGCCACCACCTTTCCAGTCAGCCAATCCATGATATTCGCCATGGGCATCTCGGGTTGTTTCCATCCAATCTTCAACTTTTTTGAAATATTCATTGGACTTATTTTTTTCAACAATAAAAATTAAGGTTACGCCAGAAATTTCTTTCTCAGCTAAAATTCTGTTTTCTTTTGTTTTAAAAATTTTATCCAAAGATTTTGGAATAGCTCCAAACTCATACTCGGATGCTCCCATGTAATCAAAACTACAAAATGTGAACATATAATCACGAACTTCTTTAGTTAACCCTTGATATGTATGTCGCGACTCCACTAAACATATCCGATCCACGTGGTAAAAGTATCCTCTGTAAATGATTTACTCTCATAATTATTTTTTTAGTTAAACATCATTTTTCTTTATATTACAGTTTTTTGCTCATATTGTCAATGGGTTGGTAATTAGTCATTATGTACTATTATTTATCTGTAATATTAGTAACCCAGTTCCAGAAGCGACCCATACCATTCTCAAAATAAAGAAAACCCTTTCGGGTTTTCTTTATTTTATTGAGTTACAGGGTTTGTATTTTCTGTAGGTGCTTCTGTTGGTTCATTTGTGTTTGAACTGTTTGAATTTAATGGTTGTTTGTTCTGTTGATTAAAATTATTTAATCCTGGTCTGTTACGATTTTGCATCATATTACTTCTATTGTTCATTTGATTTATTTTTTTATTATTAGAACAAATTTTAAAACCTAAAATTATAGAAATAATGAGTAAAACAATTGATATATAAAATAGCATTACACTATTTTTCCCTGAAAATTCTTTTATTGACATAATATGTATTTTTATTATTAATAAGGAATAAAATATAATCCTACTCCTATATATTTATACGAATGAGAAAACAAAATGGTGCATGTCAGATAAAAAACAAAACAACCCATATTGGGTTGTTTTGTTATAATTTTGTTTTAAATAGTTTTAGGATATCACTTGGTTTTTTCTTTGCGACGTAGAATATATATACTATTTCTAATATTGCAAATGTGTTTAGAACTAGAAGTACTAAAAACCAGATTTTACTTTTGTTTCTTGATGCTGTCCATAATGCATAACCTTTCCATGGCATTATCCAAAGAGCTAAAATTAAAATCATCCAAGGATCCATTTGTATAAAATTTTCCATTCTCAAATTCTAACAGAAATACATATTTATGCAATTATGGTATTATGGATGTATGAAATATTTAGGAATTGATTATGGTAGTAAAAGGGTAGGGGTGGCTATCTCGGATGAAGATGGCTCTATTGCTTTTCCTAAGGTTATTCTTAAAAATGATTTATCACTTCTCGATAATATTTTTGATATTTGTGAAAAAGAAAAAATTTCAGCAATTGTGTTGGGTGAATCTCATGACCTTTCTGGTAAGCCAAATAAAATAATGGGTAGCATAGAGGAGTTTAAACAAAACCTAGAGGGCGAGCTTGATATGCCTATTTATTATGAAAAGGAGTTTATGACATCTGTCTTTGCTAGGGGGAATGAAGGTAAGAGTATAAATAATTCAAAAAAAGTTAAAAAGGATGACAAGGGGAAAGTTGATTCTTCCGCTGCCGCTCTAATACTTCAAAGATATTTAGATAAAGTTAATAACTGATAGTATCAAATAATTGATTGTGATATAAATAATATATGGAATACATAACATACGAAGATTTTAAAAAAATGGATATAAGAGTAGGGACTATCAAAGAGGTAGAGCCTATTCCTGAGACAGATAAACTTTTAAGATGTCAGGTGGATACTGGGGATATTGATGAGAATGGGGAAAAGATATTAAGGCAGATTATTTCTGGAATTCATGAATTTTATCCTGACCCAAGTGTTTTAGTGGGAAAGCAGGTCTTGTATATAGTAAATCTTGAACCAAGAAAAATTAAAGGATTTGAATCAAATGGGATGCTAATGGCTGTTGATGGGTCAGATGGTCGTCCTGTTTTCTTAACACCAGAAGTCGAAGTTAGTGCTGGTAGTAAAGTTAGATAATTATGTTTGAGCCACTTGTTTTAATTGAAGCGGTTGGTCTTATAGGAATAATTTTAATTATTTTTGCTGAAACTGGTCTATTTTTCGGTTTCTTTTTCCCTGGTGATTCACTTCTTTTTACGGCAGGAATTTTAGCCTCGCAAGGGTTCTTGAACGTTTATGCTTTGGTTATTGGTTGTATTTTGGCATCGATTTTGGGTGATAGTATTGGATATTGGAGTGGTAAAAAATATGGGAGAAAGCTTTTTGAGCGAGACTCTGGCTATTTCTTTAAAAAGAAAAGATTGTATGATGCTGAAATCTTTTATGAAAAACATGGCAAGTATGCAATCATAATCGCAAGGTTTGTACCAGTTGTCAGAACTTTTGCTCCTATTGTTGCTGGTATTGGAAGTATGCATTACAGAACTTTTATTTCCTATAATATTATAGGTGGTATTTTTTGGGCATCATTAATGATATTAATGGGATATTTTATGGGGCAAGTAATTCCAGATCCTGATAAATACATCCTACCAATAGCTTTCTTAATTATTTTAATATCTTTTCTCCCAATCTTTTTTAAGATTTTAAAAAATAAAAAATAATTCGCGGTATTCATTTGTTATGCTCCTCGTTTGTTGTTATATCGATTACGATAGAACAACATCGCTCGGACACTAACAAAATGAATTGGTATTCATTTGTTATGCTCCTCGTTTGTTGTTATAATATAAAAATATGAAATTATCTTATAGTCGTTATTTTCCTACACCATCTTTTCTGTCAATGAATTCTTTTGCAGTTGATATTTCTGATCGGTCTATTAAATACGGTGAGATAAAAGCTACTCCGTCTGGTTTACATTTAGGAAGATATGGACAGATAAAAATTCCTAATGGAATTGTTGTTTCAGGGCGTATTGAAGATGAAGGGAAGTTGGTTTCTATTCTAAATGAATTAAGAATAAAAGAAAAGCTTCATTTTATTCGTGTTTCTTTACCAGAAGAACAAATGTATCTTTTTACTATTTCTATTCCTAAAACAGAAAATGGCAACATAAGGGAAATGATACTACTTCAAATAGAAGAGCATGTTCCTCTAAAAGCTTCTGATACAATATTTGATTATAATCTAGTTTCTTCAGATGGGAAGTTTTTGATTGTGGAGGTTTCTGCTATTGCAAATACTACTGTGGAAAGCTATCTGTCTGTTTTTAATAAGGCATCTCTTGTTCCGCTTTCTTTCGAATTAGAAGCTCAGGCAATAGCCAGATCTGTAGTTTCTTATGATGATAATGATCCTGTAATGATTGTTGATTTTGGTAATACAAGAACAGGAGTTTCTGTTGTTTGTGATGGTAGAATCTTTATGACAACCACTTTAGATATTGGAGGTGTTAATCTTACAAATATGATTTCTAAAAATTTCTCATTATCTTTTGAAGAAGCAGAAGAGATGAAAAGATCTTATGGTTTGGGTGGCTCTTCTAATATCGCAGATATTTTCCCTGTAATTTTAAATGGCATTTCTGTTTTAAGAGATGAGTTGAACAAGCAGTCTTTGTATTGGAATACTCATTTTGAGACATTATCACAAAAGAAAGAAGTTAAAAGGATAATTCTTTGTGGAGGGGATGCAAACTTGTCTGGGCTAGCTAGTTATTTGGAGGCAAGTACCGGTATGAAAGTTGAAAATGCTAATGCTTGGGTTAATATTTCTGATATGAAGTTTTCAATTCCCGCGATGTCTTTCGAAGAATCTCTTGGTTATACTACTGTTTTAGGTTTAGCCCTAGCGGACTTTTTCTATGTGAGGCCAATTATAAATGTTTTACCAGAAGATGTTAAAAGAAGAATTAAGAATAATTATTGGAAAAGGTTTACAATAATGATTTTAAATATTTTATCTATTTCTATTGTCTTAGCTACTTTATTACTTTTCCCATCTTATTTCTTTTCCAAAGAAAAAGAAAATCTTGCCGAAGTAAGATTGGAAACTTTTAATATAAATAATCCAGAATTATCTAAAAACAATACAGAAGAGGTGATTATGGGGATAAACTCAAAGTTAGATATTTTAGCTAAACAGAGTAAGACTAATATCTCTAGTGGTGTAATTGCTGGTCTTTTGAGTAGTAGGCCTCAAGGTGTTTCGTTTAATCAAATTATTTTTAACAAAAGAACGGATGGCGTCTTTGTTATGGAAGTTTACGGTTTGGCTTCTGATAGGAATACTCTAAAGAGCTTAAAGACAAATTTAGAAAATAATCCCTTGTTTGATCAGATTGATTTACCAATTTCTAATTTTATAGAGAGTAAGAACATTAATTTTAAAATTTCTATGATAGTAAAATAAATATGAAAAAAGACAAATCTACAATTCTTTTAATCTTTTCCGTTTTATTAACACTAGTTGTCTTGATGGTGTGGTTTTTCTTCTTTAAAATAATAGAAAACAAAAATAAACACATAAATGCTACAAATATTGAGCTAGAATCAAAGATGGTGGAGAAAGAAAATGCGTCTCTAATACAAGATAAATTTTTAGAGATAGAAAAAAAGAAAGAAATTATAAATTCTTATTTTGTAGATAAGAAGCAGGCTGACAGCTTCGTCGAATATTTAGAAAACACAGGCAAAGATAATGGGACAGTTTTAGTTGTTAAGGGTGTTGAGGTTTCTCCAAATAAAAAAGATGAAATAATAAATTTTAAGATTTCTATAGAGGGGGATTTTAATGTAGTAATGAAAACATTATTTTGTTTAGAAAATTCTCAGTATAGTATTTTTATAAATAATATTTACTTGAACAAAGAGGTATCATTGGTGAATGGAAAAGATGCAGAATTAAAATCTTCCCCATCTGTTTCTAGTTGGGTAGCCGATATTTCTTTTGGAGTTTTAAGTTTTAATTAAAATATATGGATAATTTAATTCATAAAATAAAAGAAGACTATGGGGGTTTTAAAAAATCATTTGATATAAACCCACATAAACACTGGAAAATAATTATAAAATTATTTTTTGTTTTTTCAGTTTTATTAATTATTTTTAGTCTCTATATTTTCTATCAAATAAATAGAGAGCAGATTTTTAAGATAGAAAATGTTGAACCAACAAAGAAAAATATCCTGAAAGAAAAGCTTCTTGAGGAAGTGGAGAAGTCATCTAAATTAAAATTAGAAAATGTTGAAAAGGTAAAATCTGGTTTAGTTAATTTTAGTGATCCTAGTAAATAAAATTTTTGGTACATAAGCGAGGATATCTTTCCCTACGAGAACAGTAAACCTTTCACAATTTTGAAATTATTAAATTTCAAAAATTAAGTTCAAGGTTTTCGATTTCTCGACGCAAGACAAGTAGTTGTCTTGCTCAGGGGCACATTTTTAAAAGACCAAATATTTGGTCTTTTAAAAATGTGCCCCCGCGAGGAATCGAACCTCGAATAACGGCTTAGAAGTCCGCAGTTATATCCATTTAACTACAGGGGCAGTTCTGCATGATGAGGGTATCGTCAGGCTTTGTGCGCGATGAGGGACTTGAACCCCCGACCTTCTCAGTGTAAATGAGTTGCTCTACCAACTGAGCTAATCGCGCATATTGAAACTTGTATTGGTAACTTACCTGACTATAATATCATATTTTTAAAAAAACTCAATAATATGCTAGGATATGCATATGAATATTAAAATTCTCTATGAAGATAAAAATTTAATGGTTTTAGATAAGCCAGCAGGTGTTGCTGTTCATGCTGATGGTAAAACTTCAAAACAAAAGACTGTTGCTGATTGGGTGCATGAGAATTATCCAGCTTTAGATAAGGTTGGTGAACCTATGGAGGTAGAGTACAAGGGTGAGATTGTTAAAATTCCTAGACCAGGCATTGTACATAGATTAGATAAAGAAACTTCTGGTGTTTTGGTTGTAGCAAAAAATCAAAAAACTTTTATCCTGCTGAAGGAGCAATTTCAGAATCATACAATTAAAAAAATATATCAAGCTTTTGTATTTGGTTATGTTTCTGATCCGAAAGCTTCACTTTTGACAGGAAAGAGAGGGATTATAAATGTTCCAATTGGTCGCTCTCCAAAAGATATTCGTATGTGGACAGCAGGTAGGGGAGCAAAAGAGCCTCTTCGTACTGCAACTACAGAATACATAGTTTTAAATAGATTTCTTGATAGCGACAAAGAAGATGATAAGAAGTTGCAAAACCATCAATATTCATATGTGGAACTTTACCCTAAGACTGGTAGGACTCACCAGCTCCGTGTACATATGAGATATATAAATCATCCAATAGTTTCTGATCCTTTATATAGTGGAGAAAAAGAAAAGTCTCTTGGTATGAAGCGTTTATCTTTGCATGCAAAAAGTATTACATTAAAACTTTCAAATGGTGAAGTTTTAACTGTTGAATCTCCATTACCTAACGATTTTAAAAAAGTTATAAAAGAATATATAAAATAAGTATTTATTTTTGTTACTATTGATTTTATCTATATTTTGTGATATAATACAAGAAGGTAAAGAATTTTACCGTATTTTTAATTAAATATTTTGTTCTTTTTAAAACTAAAAATTAAGACTATGGATATTAGAAAAAAGGTAAGCTCTAATCAGGGTGTGCAGCTAGTTAATCTGGCTAATAGTTTGGGGATTTCGAGAACGGAATTTGATAAACTGTTTCTTTTATTAAAAGATGAAAAAAGCCGAGGCAGAATTCTCCTCGATGGTGGGTATTGGCTTGATAATCTTCGGGCTGATGCTCGTAGAATTAATGCAAAAGTCTATTCTTTTGTAGCTAGTGTTGATTACACTAAAACTATCGAAGAGGCTGTTATTTGTGGATGCTCAGATGTTGATCCTTCGTGGTGGGAAAATCCTATCGGTATGGATAATTACGTCTTACCATCAGACTCTGTTGTAGAAGAAGTTTTTGTTTTGGTAAACTATCCTCATGGAGGAGGTGATCCGTCGATGACAGCTAAGTGGGCGATTTCAAACAAACTTAAGGAGTCGAATCCTTATGAAATTTTTGCCACTGGTAAAAATTTTCCAGATTTCAGAGATCTGATCGGAGAAGATGTAATGTTTATTATCGAAACGAAAGGTTTCTTAATTGGTGAGAATCGTTATAGCTGCTCTGTTCATGGTAATAGAGCAACTCGCGAACCCCTTTTGATCTGGCAGGGCAGGTCTGGAAATGTAACAGATTATTTTTTGTTTAGGAAGGAGGTTTTTGTTTCTAAAGATTTAAAATCTAGTCATTAATTACTTTGCATTCTTGTAAGATTTTTTACAAAACCATTTATATTTTTACATAAATGGTTTTTTTACTTTAAATTAATATTCTTTTTAAGATTCTTGCTTAATATAGTCATATATGATATAGTATCCGCTATGGAAATAACGAAAAAACAATTCACCCCAGTGGCTCAAGATGAGCGTAAAAACCTTGATTTTAAAGCAGGGGATACTGTTAGGGTTTGGAATAAAATTTTAGAAAAAGGTAAAATCCGCTTACAGGCATTTGAGGGTCTTGTTTTATCAAGAAAACATGGCACAGAGCCAGGAGCAACTTTTACAATTCGTAAAGTGGCTAGTGGTGTAGGTGTAGAAAGAATCTTTCCTCTATATTCACCTAATCTTGATAGAATAGAAGTTTTGAGAAAATCTAAAACACGCAGAAGTAAGCTTTACTTCATAAGAACAAAAGCTGTTAAAGAAGTTAAGAAACGATTAAAGAGTGTTACTATTTCAAAAGAAAAAGCTCCTCTACCTGAAGTTACTGAAGAATAAAAATACCCCTTACGGGGTGTTTTTTTGTTGAAAAATTAAAAGAAAAGAGCTATACTCTTTTTAGTTTTGCGCGGGTGTTGAAACTGGTAGACAAGCATCCTTGAGGTGGATGTGCCCTTACGGGTGTGGAGGTTCAAGTCCTCTCCCGCGCACATATGATATAATAAAAGTATGACTATATTTTTATTTATTTCTAATTGGATAATTATTCTTCTATTATTATTTATTTTGGTATTTTTGTTTTTATGGATGGCTAGTTTAATGAATACAAAAGCTCCTTTTATTCCTGTTTCTTATAAAACTTTAAAGCAAATCGACCCAGCTTTAAATATTACAGATGACAGTGTTGTATACGACTTGGGCTCTGGGGATGGGAGGATTTTATTCCATTTATCAAAGATTCATCCAAATACAAAATTTGTAGGTATAGATTTTAAATCTTTCCCAATTCTTTTATCAAGAGCTTGGCTCTTTTTTCATAAAAATAAAAATATTACAATCATTCATAATGATTTTTTTAAAGAAGACATATCTCGGGCTACTCATATTTTTACATATTTATACCCCAATGTTATGGATGATTTACTTCCAAAGCTTGAGAAAGAATTAAAACCAGGAACGAAACTAATCTCAGTTCATTTTAGATTTACACTCAAGCAACCATCTAAAGAATTTATTTTGGTTAAGTTTAAAAATGGTGTCGAGTTTAAATTATTTGTATATGAATTTTAATTTCAGGTGTTATAATATTAAGTATGATAACAGATGATTTAATAAAATATATTCAAAAGCAACAAAGCAATGATCACTCGAAAGATTTTATAGTTAAGAATCTTATTGAAGCTGGATGGAAAGAATCAGATATCGAAGAAGGTTTTGAAAAGATTGATTTAATACAAGTTGGAAAAGACAGGATGACGGTTGATCCTTATCGTGAAAGGACAGAAGAAGAGGAGGAGATTCTAAAGAAAAAAAGAGAAGAGGTGGAAGGTGATAAATCTTTAGAATTAAATAACTCTCCTAAACTTTGGACTCCTGTAAAGATTAACCCCATTGTAGATAATAGGCCACAGAATGAAAACAAGGGTGTGTTTATGACGGCTTCATCTTTCAAAACTAAAAAGATAGATAATCTAAATTATTCTTCCTTTAATGATGATGACTCTGTTTCTTCTGGTGGAATTTTGAATAATAATGTATCAACCCCAGCTACTCCTATTCGAAGTGTTGTTTTTGAAAGTTTCTCTAAAAAGAATGTTCCAGAAAATTGGAATATGGAAAAGATTAAAAATAGGGAAATAGACAGTGGGGTTATTCCTGATAAAAAGAGAGGGACATCTTTGTGGATGACTATATTTTTGATAGTTTTGGTTATTATAGGTGGACTGTCTTTTGCGGTAATGAAAGGTTATTTAGATTTAAATAGTTTAAATTTTTCTTTTATTAAAATGGATCCTAAGGTTTTGATTTTAAATAATTCAGAAAGATTATCTTCTTTAAAATCTTATAAAACAGAAACTGTTATTGATATCTCATCTCCTACTTTTGCAAATATAACAAATGGCCTAGCTACAGGTGAGAAAATATCTTCTATCGATAAAGACACCATTAATATTAAATCCTTAAGTTTGGTTAACCAAAATGGTGGAAATTCTATTTCTTCAAATTTCGTAACTGTTCGAAGTTCTATTTTAGAAAATGCCATTACTGCAAATATTAAGAAAGGTGATGATTATTTATTTATTGCAGTTCCTGATTTGAGAGAAATTATGGGTGGTAATTCTCCAGCTCAAAAAGTTGTAAAAGCTACTAGGGAAGATATCGGACTTTTAAATTCAGTCTTTGGTGGTGGTATTCAGGACTGGTTGAAGGAGGTTGATTTGTATAAAGTTTTATCAGGGGGTTTGTCTTCTTATATTAGTGATTCGTCTATTTTGAAATATAAAAATTTTATAGAGAATGTTAATGTCGTTGAGAAGGACAAAGAGGATATAAAAGGTATAGCAACTTATCATTATGATATAAACACAGAGAAGGAAGCTACCAAAGAATTAGTTAAAGAAGTTTCTGCTAATTTCTTTAATACTAACCTGCAAGAGCAAGAGAAAGATCAGTTAAATGGTATTTTAAGTTCACTAACAGTTAATTCATTTGAAGTTTGGATAGGAGAGGATGATAATAATATTTATCAATATAAAATAAATCTAAGTGTTCCTCTTTCAAAGATACTTAGACTTGAAGATAGTAGTATAGGCGACACTGAAGTAAATCTTGGATGGGTTACTACATATTATGATTTTGATATTTCAAATGAGATAATTTTACCAGAAGATTCCGTAACTACAGATTCTTTCATTAAGTCTTTTCATGATATTAACTTAAAGAATAAAATTTTATCTTTATCTTCATTAACAAAAACTCTTTTGAATTCAGAGGGTTCTTATGGTAAGGCTGTAAATAATGGTAGTTGTGTAAAGCCATCTTACGGATCTTTATTCTCTCCTGTTGGGCACTCAAAGGGAGCATCTCTTCCTGTTGGTGATATTGCAAATAATATGATTAGTATTTTAGAGAAAACAAATAATGTTGGCTTTTGTTACTCAAATGCTTCTTCTTGGGCCGTTTCGTTCCCACTTGAAGAAAAGATTGGTTCGTATTTTTGTTTAGATAATAAGGGAACTTCTGGTATTATTGAAACAGAATTAAAAAATGTTAAATGTGGAAATTAATCTAGTGTTATTTATAGTTTTATTAAACATAATTGGCTTGTGGGTTTCTTTCTATATATATAACAAAAAGACTAAGAAGAAGAAATTAATTTGTCCTTCGCGTACTGGGTGTGATAAGGTGGTTAACTCAAAATATTCAAAAATAATGGGTATTTCGTTAGAGGTTATTGGGGTTTTATATTATCTTTTCTCTGCTGTTATTTACAGTTTTATATTTTTGTTTAGTGGTCAGATGTTTTTAATAGTATCGTTATTATTTTTTATTCACTTAGTTGCTTTTGTTTTTTCTCTTAGGTTAATACTTTTACAAGCTTTTATAATTAAAAGATGGTGTATGTGGTGTCTTTTTTCTGCAATTATTTCTATTTCTGTGTTTGTATTATCGTTTTTCCTTTTTAAGGAAATAGTCTTTATCTATTAAAAAGGGACTAGATTTTTTGATAAATTTCTGGTATAAATAAGGTCATTCTAGTTATATAGAATTGTATGGTGCCTATGGTGTAATGGTTAGCACTAGGGTTTGTGGAACCCTCAGTCAGAGTTCGAATCTCTGTAGGCACCCCATATTAAAAAGACCACGAAAGTGGTTCTTTTTAATATGGGGTGCCTAAGCGACTAAACTGCTTTAGTCGCGTCAGAGATTCGAAGACCTTGAGCATATATTTTGAAATGATAATTTCAAAATATGCGAAAGGTGTACTGATCCTGTAAGGATTGAAAAGCGTACTCGCGGTCTCTGTAGATGTTCAATCAAATATTATTTTATTTATAAAATAGAAAAGCCATAGAGAATTGACTTCTCTATGGCTTTTAAAAATCTTCATCATCATCATTTTCATCTTCATCCTCTATCCATCTTTCATTAATTTGGTTAATTAAATCTTCGTAGTCTTTATTTAACTCCAGTATTTTTTCTTCTCTTTCTAAAATACTTAGAATTAAATTGGGAATGAGTTCTAGAACTCCATGACCTTCGAATTCTTTTTTGGCTTCTTCAAGTCCTATTCTTTTTGAAGGGACGGAATTTTTTTTCCAAGTTGAAGTTTTTCCAGAATTAAATTCATAGACTTTAAATTTTTCATCATCTATAAAGATAATGAATCCCAGTAGGCTTTCTAAGCTCTGGTCATAAAACAAGACATCTCCAAGTTTCATAATTATGATTTTAAGAATTAGAAATTTTTCTATTTATCATTACATTACTAAAAATCTAAGATTTGTCAATTTTTAGAGGTAATGTGTGTACACACTACCGAATTTTCTTGACCCGAATGTTATAATAAGATTATGATTATAGAAATAATAGGTTCAGGGTGTAAAAAATGCAAAATGTTATACGATCTAACTCAAGAAGTGGTTAGTGACTTTGGGTTAAGTATAAATGTTTTATATAGCACAGATATTAATAAAATTGTAAATATGGGGTTAATAAGCAGTCCTGTCCTCACTATAAATGATAAACCTGTGTTAGTTGGTATTCTTCCAAGTAAAGATAAATTAAAGGAAATAATCTCTAAAAATATATGAATATCTTTTATCCAGTTCAATTGTTGGCTGATTGGCTAACATATTCTATTTTCAATATAGTCCCCAATACAACCTTAGCGGGTGTTATTAACTTTTTTATATATGATGTTGTAAAGATTTTCATATTACTTTCAGTTATTATTTTTATTGTTTCAATAATACGCTCATATTTACCACCAGAAAAAATACGAGTTATTTTGTCTCAAAAAAATAAATATGTTGGAAATATTATAGCTTCATTTTTGGGTATAATTACTCCTTTTTGCTCATGTTCAGCTGTTCCTTTATTTCTAGGATTTGTTCAGGCTGGGGTTCCACTTGGTACTACTTTTTCTTTTCTTGTGGCTTCTCCGATGATAAACGAAGTTGCTCTTGTTTTACTGCTCGGAATGTTTGGTTGGAAGATCGCTCTAATATATATTATAAGTGGTTTAATAATTTCAATTTTATCTGGAATCATTATTGGTAAGATGAAATTAGAAAAATTAGTCGAATCATTTGTTTATGAAAAGATTATAAGCAGAAGTGTTGAATTACCATTAATTACAAGAAAAGAAAGAATTATCTATGCTAAAGATTATACTTTAGATATTCTTAAAAAAGTTTGGCCATACATTTTGATCGGTATTGGAATTGGTGCTTGGATACATGGCTATGTTCCTGCTGATTTCTTGGCACAATATGCAGGAGGTGATAAATGGTATGCCGTACCTCTAGCTGTTTTGATTGGTATTCCTCTTTATTCAAATGCTGCTGGAGTTATTCCACTGGTGTCTGCTTTGACAGAGAAAGGGGTGGCAATGGGAACAACGCTCGCATTTATGATGTCTGTAACAGCACTATCTCTTCCAGAGTTTATGATTTTAAAGAAGGTTATGAAGACCAGATTGATATTTATTTTTGCTGGAGTGGTCGGGTTTGGGATAGTAGTTACCGGGTATCTATTTAATTTGATTTTGATGTAGCTAAAGCTCTAGAAACAACTATAAATAACCTTTTTATATTTTATTAATATTTGTTGGTATTTTATATATATAGGTGTTATAATTTGGATTATGGAAAATTTAAAAAATAATAAGTTCGTCTTTATTAGTGGTGCATTGGTTGTGTTTGCAATTCTAATTTCAGTCGCTTTGTTTATCTCAGCTAAGGATTTTTCTAAGCAGGGTTCTTACGTAGAGGTGAAGGGGCTTTCTGAAAAAATTATAAAAGCCGATACTGCTATTTGGTCTATGAGTTTTGAGATTAAATCGAATGAAGTAGATTCTTTGTATTCTGATATTGAGAAGAATATCTCAACAATCAAAGCTTTTCTTAAAGAAAAAGGATTTGAAGATAGTGAAATAAATGTCGCTCCTGTAAACATCTATCAAGAAACATACAAAGATTCCGCATTTAGATATAATTCAACAAATCAAATTTCTGTTTATACAAAGAAAGTTGATCTAGCAAAAGCAGCTTCAAACGAAACACTTCTTTTGGTAAAAAGGGGAGTAGTTTTAAATCAGAATTATATATCATTTGAATTCTCAGATCTTAATAGTATAAAGCCAGATATGCTTGCTGAAGCTATAAAGAATGCAAGAAGTACTGCTTCACAATTTGCTAAAAATTCTGGATCATCTGTCGGTAGTGTTACTAGAGGTAATCAAGGTGTATTTGAAATAGAAGAAAAAGACCCTGGTTCTCCTGAATATAAAAAGATTCGTTTGGTTTCAACTCTAAGATTCTTGTTAAGGTAAACACATTAAAACACCCCAGAAGGTAATATCTTCTGGGGTGTTTTAGGTTGGGGTGTATTTTTAATGTTTTTTACATACTACCTTGTATAACAAAGTAGTTTATGTTAGGATGTATTTATGGAACAAAATGATTTTCAAAAATCTTTAGATAATGCTGAAGCTCAAATGAGAAAAGGCGTTTTGGAATATGCAATTTTACTATTGATAGCAAAGAAAAAAATATATGCAAATGAGATTATTTCTGGTTTGCAGGATGTACACTTGGTTGTGGTAGAGGGGACTATTTATCCGCTTTTGTCTCGTTTGAAGAATTCAGACCTGCTTAAGTATTCTTGGGAAGAATCCAAATCTGGACCACCTCGTAAATATTATTCAATCACAAATAAAGGTCAAAAGTTTCTGGATGGTTGTGATGCTCAATGGCAAACATTAGAAAAAGCAATTAATATTTTAAAAAAATAAATTATATGAATAAAACTATTTCAATAAACATAAGCGGTTTAAGTTTCATAATAGAAGAAGATGCTTACCATAAATTACAAGATTATTTAGAACAAATTCGAAAACATTGCGGTCCTGATACCGATGCGGAAGAAGTTATTTCTGATATAGAGTCTGTTATTGCTCCGAAGTTGAGATTATTGATAACACCATATAAAGACGTTATCACTATGGAGGATATAGATTCTGTTATTAAGGTTATGGGTACTACAGAAGATTTTGACCGCGAAGTCGGAGGAATTCATGAGGAAAACAAACAAGATTTTAAGGTTAAGCGCAAGCTTTACCGAGATTCAGAAGAATTTATTGTTGGAGGGGTTGCTCAAGGGCTTGGTATGTATTTTGATGTTGATCCTGTTTTGTTTAGAGTTGCTTTTGTTCTTTTAACTTTTGTTAGCGGTTTTGGTTTATTAGCTTATCTTATTCTTTGGGTTGCTGTACCAGAAGCAAAGACAGCTAAACAAAAATTGGAGATGAAGGGGGAGGCTCCCACTGTCGCAGCTTTTGAGAAACTTTCAAAGATTGAAAAGAAAATAAAAATAGATTTTAAAGAAAGGTGGAATAAATTTCCTGCTATGGGTAAAATTTTAAGTATCCCTATTTTAATATTTAATAGTTTTTTAAATCTTTTCAAGAGAATTATTTCTAAAATAGGACCAATTTTCAAGTTTTTGATCGGATTATTTTTCTTAATGGTGTCTCTATTCTTTTTGGGTTTTGTCGGAGTTGGAAGTTTGTATCTCTTGCTCCAGACACACTCTTCTTATAGTTTCGCATTTATTCCTATAGTTGAATTGTTCAAAGTGGTTCCATTCTTTTGGATTGTTATTACAGGGTTCCTTTCATTTGCAATACCAGCAGTTTTATTACTTATAGGAAGTTTGGCTTTGTTAAGGAATAAAAGATTTATAACTTTTAATCTTGGTATTATTCTTTTATCAACTTGGATGATTTCTGGTATCTCTTTCTGTGCTCTTTCTTTAAGATATATTCCAGATGTTTTCTTTAAAATCAGAAACTACCCAGATATACAAAGTATAACTAAAGTTGTTGATGTAAAAGATGCAGATAAAATAATTGTAAATGGTCCATATTTCAATGTTTTTTTAGATAAAAATAAAAATGAGAATCCTTTTATGGAAGGGAGGGTTATAGATATAAATAGTGTAGAAATACAGAGAAATGATAAAGATATTACTTTAATGTGGCAAGATATAAATAGAGACTTATGTTTTAATTGTTCAAACGAACCAGTTAGTTTAATCTTGGATAAAGATAGTCTTTCTAAGGTTAAGCTAGAAAATGGAGCACAGATTATTAAATAATATTTTAACTGTTTGAGTTTTTTATTTTTTTAAACTATACTTTAGTTATGTTAAAAGGATTTAAACAATTTATATTAAGAGGTAATGTTGTAGATTTGGCTGTCGGTGTCGTTGTCGGAGCTTCTTTTGGAGCTGTAGTTACTTCAATGGTTAATAATATTTTAACCCCAGTTATCGGAGCTGTTTTTAAGTCACCAGATTTTTCAAATCTATTTTTTACTATTAATAGTAGTAAATTTATGTATGGAAAATTTATAAACGACCTCGTTTCTTTTATTATTGTTACCGGTTCAATTTATTTTTTTGTTGTTACTCCTATAAATACTTTAATCGCCAAATCGAAGAAGGGTAAGCCTTTAGATCCTACAACCAAGAAATGTCCTAAATGTGTTAGTGAGATAAATATTGAAGCTTCCAAGTGCCCATTTTGTACTACTGATATTTTATAGAATATGAATATAGCGAAATCAATTATTCCCAAATCAATAATACCGGTTTTAATTCTGGCGATAATTCTTAATATTTTGCGTATTATTATTTGGGGTAAATTTTCTTATTTGTATTTACTATGGAATATTTTATTATCTTTCATTCCTTACATTATAAGTTTAATTTTAGTCTCTCTTCATAGAGAAGAAAAGATAAATAATTTTTTTATACTATTCGGGTTATTATTTTGGATTTTGTTTATCCCTAATGCTCATTACCTTATAACAGATTTTATTCATCTCGATGAAGTAAAACATGCACCTCTTCTTTTCGATACTTTCCTTATTTTTAGCTCGGCTCTTACAGGACTTCTTTTTGGTCTATATTCACTTTCTCATGTTGATGAAATAATAAAAAGTAAATTTTCTAAAAGAATTTCATCTATTATACTTTTATCCTCTTTTATTTTAATTGGTTTTGGTATTTACTTAGGCAGATTCCTTCGTTTTAATAGTTGGGATTTCTTTACCAATCATGCTTCTTTATGGAAGGGTGTTTCTAGTATTTTTTATGGAGTAAATGGTGGAGTAAATGCTATTTTGTACATTATTTTATTTACTTCTTTTGTCTATGTGTCTTATAAAATGTGGAAATACTTGAAACAAGAGTAGTTATATCAATAATTTACCTTAAGATTTTAAATTCAGTTTCTTTATTTCCCATAATTTTTAATTCTTGGTTTTGTGTCAGAAAATAACCTTTAACAAAGGCTTCTATTGGAATAAATCTAAAAAACTATTGACTTAATAGCTTCATTTTTACATAGTATTAAAATTTCCAAACTTTTCTTAGATTTTGCTTGCAGTGAAAGTTTGGAAGGGGGTATAATGATAGTTATCCGAAGACCCTTCGGATTATTATTAAATTAAAATTTAAATTATGTCCTCAAAAAAGAAAGTATCTAGCTCCAAAAAAGAAATAAAAAAGGTCGTTGATACCAAGAAAGAAGTTGTTGCTGAAAAGAAAACAATCAAGAATAGTTTTATTAAGGGTGTTCAAAAAAGAGATGGCTCAATAATGCCATTTGATATTGATAAGGTGATTAGTGCAATTAATAAAGCCATGCTTGCTAGCGGGGAAGGGTCTTTAAAAGAAGCAGAAATCGTTGCTAATAGGGTAATGATGGAAATAGTTAAAATAGCCAAGAAATATAAGAACTTTATACCTACTGTTGAGGGGGTTCAAGATACTGTAGAGCAAGAGCTTATGCTTTCTGACTATGTAAAAACCTCTAAGAGTTATATTCTCTATCGTGAAGAAAGAGCTCGTATTAGATCAACTAGTGCGGTGGTACCTCCTCATGTGAAGAAACTCGCAGAAGATAGTAAGAAATATTTCCGAAACCCACTTTCTGAATTTGTTTATTATCGATCATATGCAAGATGGATAGAAGAAGAGAACAGAAGAGAAACATGGATTGAAACCGTAGATAGATATATGAATTTCATGAGAGGTAAAATTGGTAAAATGCTTAAAGAAAGTGAATATCAAGAAATTCGTGATGGGATTCTTAAGCAAGAATCAATGCCATCGATGCGTCTTCTTCAGTTCGCTGGACCAGCCGCCGAAAAGACAAATGTTTGCGCTTATAACTGTTCATTCGTAGCTCCATCTAGGTTTGAGGACTTCGGTGAGATTGTTTATATTTTAATGTGTGGGACAGGTGTTGGATTTTCTGTTGAAAGTAAGAACATACAATCTCTTCCTCAAATAAAAAATCAAACAGGAAAGAAGTTACCAGATTATGTAATTCCAGATGATAAAGAAGGATGGGCTGATGCTTTAGTTTTCGGTATTAAAACTTGGTTTGATGGAAATGATGTTGAGTTTGATTTTTCTCTCCTTCGTCCAGCTGGTGCTAGACTAAAAATAATGGGAGGAAAGAGTTCAGGACCAAAACCTCTCATTGATTTATTAGGTTTTACTAGAGAAAGAATTATTAGAAGACAAGGAAGACATCTTCGTAATGTAGATGCACACGATATTATCTGTAAAATAGGTGAATGTGTAGTGTCTGGTGGTGTTCGTCGAAGTGCTCTTATATCTCTATCTGATTTGGATGATCAAGAGATGCGTGATTCTAAGAGTGGACAGTTTTGGGTTAATGAAGGTCAGAGAATGCTAGCAAATAACTCAGCTGTTTATAATACAAAACCTACAGAAACAGAATTCTTAAAAGAGTGGATTGCTCTTATGGAATCTGGATGTGGAGAGAGGGGGATATTTAATCGTGAATCACTTTATAAAACATTACCAAAAAGAAGACTCGAGAAATCATCCGGTTTTATTGGAGAGATGGGTACAAATCCATGTGGAGAAATTATCCTTCGTTCAAGGCAGTTTTGTAATCTTTCAGAAGTTGTTGCTCGTGCAGAAGATACAGAAGAAGACTTAATGAGGAAAATTCGCATTGCGACAATCTTAGGGACTTATCAATCTACTCTTACTAAATTTGGCTATCTATCAAAGGAATGGAAAGAGAATTGTGATGAAGAGAGATTGCTCGGGGTTTCTGTAACTGGTCAGTGGGATTCTGCGATATCTCGTACTCCTGAAGTTCTTAAGAAATTAAGAAATGAAGCTATTCGTGTAAATAAAATTTATGCTAAAAGGTTTGGTATAGGTGAGTCAACTTGTATTACAGCAGTGAAGCCTTCAGGTACAGTTTCTCAGACTGTTGATTGTGCTTCAGGAATGCATCCTCGTCATGCTCCTTACTACATTCGTCGTGTTCGTATTGCTTCCACTGATTCTCTTTTCAAAATGATGAAAGATCAAGGTGTTCCGTATAGTCCAGAAGTTGGTCAGAGTCTAGAAGATGCAAATACTTTTGTTCTTGAATTCCCGATGAAGGCACCAGAAGATGCTATCTGTAAGGATGATATAAGTGCAATTGACCAGCTCGAGCACTGGAAAGTAGTTAAAATAAATTACACAGAACACAATCCTTCAGTAACTATTTCAGTGGGGGAGAATGAATGGATTCAGGTTGCCCACTGGTTATATCAAAATTGGGATATTGTAGGAGGACTTTCTTTCTTACCAAGAAGTAATCATGTGTACCAGCTTGCTCCTTATGAAGCGATAGATGAAAAGACATATAAAGAGCTTATAAGTAAGATGCCAGATTTTGACTTCTCAAAGATTGTTACTTATGAAATGAGAGATGAAACAGAAGTTAAAAGAGAGCTTGCTTGTGTTTCCGGAGTTTGTGATATAGTTTAGAAAAATACTCACATTCCAAAATACCTAGATAGGAGTCCCGCTCCTGTCTGGGTATTTTGTTTGTTATAAGCTCTATCTTTTGATAGAATAGATATATGAATAAACAGACTAAATTTATAATTTTTGCAGTCCTTATAATTATTGTTGTTGGAATAGCTGGGTTTTTCTTATCCCGTAATAATATTGGAAATGGTAATAAGTTAGATAGCTTTGCTCAGTGTATAAGTAATAGTGGTGCAAAATTCTATGGAACGTTTTGGTGTCCTCATTGTCAAAATCAAAAGAAAGAGTTTGGCTCTTCAAAGCAGTATCTTCCTTATATAGAGTGTTCTTCTCCTAATGGCCAAGATCAGCTACCTGTATGTAAAGAAGCAGGGATAGAAAGTTATCCTACTTGGGTGTTCGCTGATGGTTCCGTACTTCCAGGGGAACTTCCTTTTAATATTTTATCTGAGAAGACGTCTTGCCCATTACCAGAAATTACAGAATAATATGTCTAATTATATAGAAATTATAAATAAATTATTATCCCTAGGAACTATTTTTTTACAAGTTTTAATTATTGTTATCTCTTTAAATTTAATTTTCTTAGATAAATTTAATAAAAAGTTTTTACTCATTGTTAAAAAATATACTTTCCATCTAGGTTTTCTTGTTGCTCTTGGTGGGGTTCTTCTCTCACTGTTTTATTCTAATGTCGTAGGGTATCCACCTTGTGAACTTTGTTGGATACAAAGAATTTTTCTTTACCCTCAATTGATTTTGTTTGGAATGGAACTTTATAAAAAAGATAAATCTATTATTGATTTTTCAATTGTGTTTGCAGTGTTAGGAGCATTAACTTCTATCTATCATATATATGTAGAGAATGGAGGAACGAGAGGTCTTGCTTGTGCTGATCCTTCAAATGGTGGGATATCTTGTGCTGTTCGTTATATATATGAGTTTGGTTATATAACAATGCCAATAATGGCTTTGACTCTATCCGTATTTATAATAGTGATTCTTCTAAACTACAAATTCCTTTCAAGAATAAAATAAATATCTAATATTTTATTTCATTATGCTATAATATATTTATGCACATAGATGAGAAGGTGATTATAGATCTTCTAAATAATTCAGGTCTTGTAACTAAGACTGATATTTTAAATGCTCAGAAAAAGGGAAGTGAAACCAATCAATCAGTTGGTTCTATTTTAGTTAATGAAGGGAGACTCACAGAAACAGACTGGAATAATATACAAGCTATTGCTTTGGGTATTCCTTTTATAAGTCTAAAAGGTGAAAAGATTGATCGTGATGTTTTGAATCTTATACCAGAACCCATCGCTAGAAGTAATAATATTATTTCTTATAAAAAGACAAACCTGGGACTCGAAGTAGCAATGCTTGATGTGGATAATCTTTCTGTTATCGATTTTATTAAAAAGAAAGTGGGTTTAAGAATTCTACCTCGCATGACAGATGGCGCTTCTATTAAAGAGGCCCTTAATCAATACAAGAAAAGTTTGCAAGCTGATTTTGAGGACATAATAAAAAAAGAAAGTAATTCCATTAATCCATTAAAAGAGAACCAAGAAGAGAAGACAGAAAAAGAGTTAAAAGAGCTTGCTGAAGATTTGCCAATAGTTAAGATTGTCGATACTCTTATTTCTCATGCTATTTCTCAAGGAGCTTCCGATGTACATATAGAGCCAGCAGAAGAATCTCTGATTGTACGTTATCGTATCGATGGTATCCTTCATGACGCTATGGTACTTCCTAAAGACACAGCTTCTGGTATTGTTGCTCGTATTAAAGTTCTTTCAAATCTTAAGCTAGATGAAAAACGTCTCCCCCAAGATGGACGATTTAAAATTGTGAATGATTCAATGCGAGTTTCTTTCCGTGTATCAACACTACCTACTTATTTTGGAGAGAAAACCGTTATTCGTATTCTTCGTGAAAATGCAAAAGGTTTTACTTTGGAAGGGCTTGGTTTCCATGGGGAAGCATTAGAGAAAATACATAATGGTATGAAGAAAAGAACCGGTATGCTTCTAACTGCAGGGCCTACAGGGAGTGGTAAAACTACTACTTTATATACAATGCTAGATATCCTAAATACAACCGATGTGAATATTTCAACAGTTGAAGATCCTATAGAGTATCAAATGCCTCGCATAAATCAAACTCAAGTTAAATCAGAAATAGGTCTTACTTTTGCGAATGGTCTCCGTACTCTTCTTCGTCAAGATCCAGATATTATAATGGTGGGGGAGATTCGTGATGGTGAGACAGCTTCTCTTGCGGTAAATGCTTCTCTGACTGGTCACCTTGTCCTATCTACTATCCATACGAATTCTGCTGCTGGTGCTATACCAAGAATGATTGATATGGGTGTTGAACCTTTCCTTATCGTTTCTACTGTTAAGACAGTTATCGCTCAGCGTTTGGTTCGTAAGTTGGCACCAGAAAAAGAATCATATTTTTTAACGGAAGCCGAGAAGGATTCTATTGGTAAGGTTGTAAATCTCGATAGGGTTCTTAAGTTTTTAAGAGAAGAAAATGTAGTAAAAAGTACTGATACTTGGGAGACAATACCTTTCTATAAACCAAAAGTTACAGAAGAAAATCCAGATGGCTATAAAGGGAGAGTCGGTATTCATGAAGTTTTGGAAGTCTCTTCTACTATTCGTGAATTAATTTTAAAAGGATCTCCTACTGATGAGATAGAGGGCAGGGCAAAAGAAGAGGGTATGATGACAATGCTTGAAGATGGAATATTTTTAGCAGCACAAGGTGTAACTTCCACCGAAGAGGTGTTGAGAGTTGTTTCAGAGTAGGTAAATTCATTATGAAATATAAATATAAATCACAATTATCAAACGGAGAAAAGGCTGAAGGTTTTATAGACTTGCCAGATAAATTTAATGTGGCTAGGGTTTTGAGAGAAAGAGGGGAAACTCCAATATCTATAGAGTTGGCTAATGATACTACAAAGAAGTCAATTATGAAAATAAATCTTTTCGGAAAAGTTTCTTTATCTGAAAAAATAATTTTTACAAATAATCTAAGTGGAATGCTCTCTGCTGGTTTGGCTCTTACCAGAGCTCTTATTGTGCTTGAGAAACAGTCTAAAAATCAAAAATTTAAAGACATAATGAATAGTTTGATTAATGAAATAAACAGTGGGGGAGCTCTTTCTGATGGAATGAAGAAATATCCAAAAGTTTTTTCTGGTCTTTTTGTTTCAATGGTTCGTTCTGGGGAGGAATCAGGTGGCTTGCCAAAAGTTCTTTCAGAGATAGGTGTAACTTTGAAAAAGTCTTACGATTTGAACAAAAAGGTTAAAGGGGCGATGACGTACCCGACTGTTATCTTATGTGCAATTTTAATTATTGGAATTCTGATGATGATTTATGTTGTCCCAACTCTTACGAAAACTTTTAAAGATTTAGGGACGGAGCTTCCGTCTTCTACCAAATTCATAATCTGGTTGTCTGATTCCATTAGTAATAATATTTTGCCATTTTTGGGAATTTTAGGTTTTATTGTTTTTATAATAGTTTATTTTATGAAATCCAAATTAACTCAAAAATATTTTGATTTAATTGTATTGAAAATACCTTTTGTTGGTAATCTTATTAAAGAAATAAACACAGCTCGTACAGCAAGGACACTCTCATCACTGCTTTCTTCTGGTGTTGATTTATCTCGAGCTCTTGAAATTACAGAAGATGTTTTGCAAAATATTTATTACAAGAATTTAATTCGTAAAGCTATAGAAAATGTAGAGAAGGGCGTTGTTCTTTCAAGTGTTTTTAAAGAGAATACTCATCTGTATCCTATAATGATGGGGGAGATGATGGAGGTGGGAGAAGAGACTGGTAAGATGTCTTCAATGCTTTTAGATATCGCCACATTCTATGAAGCAGAGGTTGATGATAAAACAAAAAATCTCTCTGTAATAATAGAACCAATCCTTATGATATTTATTGGGGGTGCTGTTGGTTTTTTTGCAGTATCAATGATAACTCCAATGTACAGTGTTATGGATAATGTTAAATAATGAAAAATACAATAAACAAAGGAATAAGTATTTTAGAATTAATTATGGTTTTTGCAATTGTTGGTCTTTTAGTAGCCTTAATAATTCCCAATTTATCTAATTTTAAAAAAGAACAGACATTAAAAAATACTACAGAGGAAATTGTTTCACTTTTGAATAAAGCAAAGATAGACTCAAACTCTTTTTTAGATGGTTCTGTTTACAGTGTTTATTTCACAAATGATAAGGTTGTTTATTTTAAAGGTACATCTTATTCTGTTTCAGATCCTAAAAATATTACAATTTTTTTAAATTCCAGCATAGAAATTCCAGTAGTTGGTGGTGTAAATCTTACAAATTCAATAAATCAAAATACTATAACATTCCCTCAGCTTACAGAAGATGTAAGTGGTTATGGTACAATCATATTAAGAATGACATCCGATAATACACGTCAAAAGGTAATAACAATTAATAAATTGGGATCAATAAGTCAGAATTAGAATGAATAATTTTAAAATAAAAAATAATAAAGGATTCTCTATTATTGAAGTTGTGATAGTATGCGCTGTTATTTCTATTTGTCTTTTTGCTCTTATGTCTTCGGCAGGGAAGAGTATTCAAGTATCAAATCAATCCCTTCGCCAAGCTCAAGCAACTCTTTTAATTGAAGAAGGGGTAGAATCAATTAAAAGTATAAGAGATAATAACTGGACTAATATATCAGGATTAACAAATGGTCAGAAGTATTATTTATCTTTTAATAATAATTGGTCTTTATCTCCCACAGCTTCTAATATAGATGGTCTTTTTACGAGAGAAGTAGTTTCCTCTGCTGTTTATCGAGATAGTAATGACAACATTGCAGAGAGTGGAACTCTCGATAGTGGTACAGTGAAATTCACCGTGACCGTTCATTGGAGTAAACCGAACGGGACTGTAAGTAAAAGTTTAAGTTTTTATGTTTCAAATATTTTCAATTAATATGAATAAAATTAATTTTTTAAAAAATAAAAAAGATAAAGCATTTTCTATAATTGAAATAATTATATATTTGGCAATTTTTAGTTTTGTTTCAATTTTTGTCGTTAATTCTTTAATTGTTTCCATGTCTTCTTTCGCTACTACTCAGACAAATCATGTTCTTCTTGAATCAGGGTTGTCTTCTATGGATAGGATGTCTCGTCTGATTCGCCAAGCAAATAGTATTGATATTGGTAATTCTACTTTAGGTTTACCTTCTGGGTTTTTACAATTAAATAGTACTGATTCTTCTGGAAGTCCAATCGTCGTAAAGGTTGGAAAGGTTGATAATATGATTAATCTATATCAGCCATCAGATACACTTGTCGGTAATTTATTAAATGGGAATGTTGCTGTGGACTCTCTTATTTTTAGAAGGATAGATACTACTGCGGGTGAAGCAGTAAAAATAGAAATGATTCTTCGCGATACAAAAAGTAAAACAAATAAAACTGAAAGTTTTTATAATACAATAATTCTAAGAGGGGCATATTAATTATGGAAATTAAAAAAGTACAAAAGAATAAGGGTGCTGCGATGATGATACTACTCTTCTTTTTTATTATCATTAGTATGACAATTCTTCTTGGTATTGTTACTCCAGTGGTAAGAGAACTTAAAATTTCAGGTGATAGTCTTGACTCTAGAAAATCTTATTTTATGGCTGAGTCAGGCATAGAAGATATTATGTATCGCATTAAGAATAGCATGGAGGTTGGGACATTAGGTGATAATAGAGTTCTTTTTATTGATGGCACTAATTTCCCAATACCAACAGATGTCGTTGATGGTCTTGGTGGTCAGAAAAGTATAAGGATAGAAGGCGATGTGAAAGATAGACAAAGGAGTGTCGAAGTGTCTCTTACTACTTCATCCGGAGTTTCTTTTAGTTATGGTGTTTTGGTTGGACAGGGCGGTATTGCTTTAAACGGAAGTGGAACTATTAGAGGTAATGTGTATGCTAATGGTCCTATTACAGGGGATAGCTCTGCTATTATTACAGGAACCGCTATCTCTGCGAATAGTCCAAGCCTTACATCTGATCAGACTAATGGAAGTGGGAATCCTGCTTATGGTATTACTTTTGGAAATGCGAATGCTACTCAAGATATAGGGCAGAGTTTTAAAGTTTCGACAGAAAGTCCTTTGAATAAAGTTCAGTTTTACATAAAGAAAGTAAGTACACCTAGTGATGCTCTTGTTAAAATTGTGAGTGACTCTAATGGAAAGCCAGGGACGACAGTCATTGCATCAGGTACGTTGTCATCTTCAGCAGTTACAACTTCTTATGGCTGGGTTAATGTTTCTTTCATTACAAATCCAACTCTTAAAACTGAAGATACATACTGGTTAGTCATAGATGCCTCAACTTCAAATTCCAAATACTATATTTTAGGTGCATCAAATGGTGGGTATGGTAACGGTCTTGGTAAAATAGGAGCATTAGGTGGTACTTGGGCAAATACAACACCATCAGGATTAGATTACTTTTTTAATATTTATTTAGGTGGTGTGATGGGTATTATCGCTGGTAATTCTGGTAGTCAGTGGAATCAGCTTCACATAGGAACTGTTTCAGGAATAGCCCAAGCTCATACAGTAAATTATACTAATGTAACAGGTGCGCTTTATTGCCAGACGGGAACTGGGAATAATAAATCTTGTGTTTCTCAGACAGACCCTGTCTATATAGATTATCCTGTATCTGAAGGTAATTTAATTGATTGGCAGAATGATGCGACTTCTGGTGGTGTATATAACGGTAATTATAGTGTTGGTTGGCAAAATGGAACATTGGGTCCAAAGAAAATTGTTGGAGATTTAACTGTCTCAGGTGGTGGCGTACTTACTGTTACTGGTAATATTTGGGTTACAGGCAATTTAGTTCTCAATGGTGGAGGGACAATTAAAATGGCATCGAATTATGGAGTTAACGATGCTGTTATTGTTGTAGATGGGACGATAACTATTTCTGGTGGTGGTCATGCTACTGGTTCTGGAACACCAGGTAGTTATTTGATGTTTTATACTACAAGCTTTTCATCTTCAGCCGCTTCTATTGATGGAGGGGCTGGAGCTGTTATATTATATGCCCCTAACGGCACTATTAATATTTCAGGAGGAGCTTCTCTTAAGGAAGCTACAGGGTATAGAATAAATATTAATGGAGGATCAAGTATTACTTATGAATCTGGTCTAACTGATAATAATTTCTCTAGTGGTCCTTCTGGTACCTGGAGCGTTAATAGTTGGGGTGAAAGTCAATAAATCTCCGATTTTGTGATATAATAGAACATATGGATAAATTGATCATTGCAAACTGGAAATCAAACCCTAAATCAATTAAAGAAGCTAGGGTTATTTGGAATGATATTCTTAAAATTTCTAAAAATATAAAAAACAAAAAAATAATTATTTGCCCACCATTTCCATTCATGTTTTTGGGTAATGTAATTAAAAATCCTAAAATAATTTTAGGTGCTCAGAGTGTTTTTCCTGAAGCAGAAGGCTCTTATACTGGGGAAGTTTTTGCGAATATGCTTAAAAGTATGAATGTAGGTTATGTCATAGTAGGTCATTCTGAAAGGAGGAAATTAGGAGAAACAGATGAGTATATAAATAAACAAATCTTAACAACCATTAAAAATAAGATAACTCCAATTTTATGTATCGGAGAAATCAGAAGAGATCATGATGGTAAATATCTTCCTTTTGTAAAAGAACAAATTTCGAAATGTTTAGATGGAGTAAGTAGGCTAAATTTAAAAAATATTATGATAGCTTATGAGCCAGTTTGGGCTATAGGTAAAAGTGCTGTAAGGGAAGCAACGAGTGAAGAGTTTGTAGAAATGAAGATTTATATTAAAAAGGTTTTATCTGATGTCTATGGAGTTAAGGTAGCACAGTCGATTCCAATTATTTATGGGGGTTCTGTTAATAGTAAGAATGCTAAAATTTTTATAGAAAACGGAGCCGATGGTTTACTTGTGGGTCGCGATTCTCTTTCTCCTAAAAAGTTTAGAGAAATTATTAATGCATTTTAAATAATATGAAGTATATTAAAGAGATAAAAGATTTAAAGGGTAAGAGAGTTATTGTTCGTGTAGATTTTAATGTTCCTATTAAGGATGGTAAGGTTATCGATGATTTCCGAATTAAAAAATCTATTCCCACAATTTCTTATCTAGTTAGTAAGGGAGCTAAGGTTGTTGTTATTTCTCACCTAGGAAGTAAAGATTCTTTGTATCCTGTTTTTGTAAAATTTAAGAAACAAATACCAAGTGCATTGTTTTCTCCAGATAAAATTCTTTCTGATAAGACAGAAAAGATTGTTAATAATCTGAAGAATGGGGAAGTTTTGTTATTAGAGAATCTTCGTCAGGAGAATGGGGAGGAGGAGAATAGTCCTTCTTTCGCAAGAGCCATGTCTCGTTATGGTGATATTTATATAAATGATGCTTTTTCTGTAAGTCATCGCAAGCACGCTTCTGTTGTCGGTATTCCTTCTCATTTACCAAGTTATGCAGGGTTTCAGCTAGAGCAAGAAATAAATAACCTATCAAAAGCTTTTAACTCAGCACATCCGTTTCTTTTTATACTAGGTGGAGCTAAGTTTGAAACGAAGATGCCATTAATTAAGAAGTTTATTCGGTCAGCTGACGATGTTTTTATTGGTGGGGCTTTAGCGAATGACTTCTTTAAGTTCAGAGGTTATGAGACTGGTGTTTCTCTGGTAGGGAATAGTATGGAGAATATTAAATCTTTATCCAAATATAAAAATTTAGTTCTTCCTTCGGATGTAGAGGTGAACAAGGGTAAGGTTAATCGTTTTGTAAAACCTAACGATGTTAATCCAGATGAAAATATTGTAGATGTAGGACCTGAAACCATAAAAAAACTAGAAGAAATTATAAATAAATCAAAGTTTATTCTTTGGAATGGACCACTTGGTAAATATGAAAATGGTTTTGGTGGTTCTACTGAGAAGCTTTTGAAAATAATTTCTAAATCAAAAGCCCAATCCATAATTGGAGGAGGTGATACTGTCGCTATTATTTCTAAATTAAAGATTGAAGATAAATTTAGTTTTGTTTCGACTGGCGGTGGAGCTACGTTAGATTTTCTTGCCAATGGAACTCTTATTGGAATCAAAGCTTTAAAATAGTAGGAAAAAATAAATAGAATAGCTCTTCTCTTAGGGTCCGCATAATTTTTTACTAAAAATTTGCTCAGTGCTCAGACCGTCGTCTTCCGCCGGCCCCTCAGATAAGACTATTCTATTTATTTTTTACTTGTATTGTGGAATTAAGTGTATATGAAAATGGGGGACATCCTTGCCTATAACTTTCACTTTTACAAATTCACAATTTTTTTCTTCTATTAATTTCTGCATTAATTTTTTCGCAGTTATAAATATTTCTCCCACAATTTCATCAGGAGTTTCTTGCATCCAGACATGATGCTCTTTTGGTATGAGAAGAGTGTGTCCATCTGCTTTAGGGTTTATATCTAGAAAAGCCACGAATTTATCATCTTCATAAGTGAAATTTGTTGGTATTTCTTTATTTATAATTTTACAAAAAATACAATTTTCTTTATGTTCGTTCATGTATATATTATATGGTAGAATGGATTCTATGCCAAATCATACAGAATTACTAGAAATATTGTTGCAAAATAGGGGAATTTCAAAAGAATATTCGGAAAAGTTTTTAAATCCATCTTATGAAAATGATTTATATGATCCATATACTTTGAAAGATATGGAGCGAGCTGTTGTGCGAATTTTTGAAGCAGTAGAAGCCAAAGAGAAAATAGTTATATATAGTGATTATGATTGTGATGGAATTCCCTCAGCTGTTATAATGCACGATTTTCTAAAAAAGATTGGTTATGAAAATTTCATTGTTTATATTCCACACAGACACGATGAAGGTTATGGTTTGCATATGGATGCGATAGATGAATTTATAAAAAATGGAGTTAATCTAATTATAACTTTTGATTTAGGAATTACTGCAGTAGAAGAGACAGCAAAAGCACAGGTGAGTGGCATTGATGTAATTATTGTTGACCATCATTTACCCCGACAACAGCTGACGCTGTCAGACGGGCAAGCGTTAGATGAATTACCTCCTGCATTTGCAGTCATAGACCCAAAGAGAAGTGATTGTAATTATAAAGATGACATGCTTTGTGGTGGGGGGTTGGCTTTTAAACTTGTGCAAGCCCTTATAATAAAATACGGAGAATATTGGAAAATAGACAAAGGATGGGAGAAATGGTTACTTGATATGACAGGGTTGGCTACACTTGCCGATCAAGTTCCTCTTTTGAACGAGAACAGAGTTCTTGCTTACTATGGGTTAAAAGTTTTAAGGAAAAGCAAAAGGCAAGGACTTGTAGAACTTTTCTATAAAGCTGGAGTAGATATGAAGAATCTAACAGAAGAAGATATTACTTTTACTTTAGCTCCTAGGATTAATGTGGCTTCTCGTATGGCGAATCCGATGCTTGCGTTTGGGCTACTTTCAACAACAGATAGTGTGAAGGCTAAAACTATCGCACTAGAACTAAATAAAATAAATGATGAGAGAAAAGTCTTAGTAGCTCACATAATGAAAGATGTTAAACACACTTTGAATAAAAGATTTAATGATGAGAATTACAAAGAGAGATCTCTCGTAGTAATAGGTAACCCAAAGTGGCATGTCGGAGTCCTTGGGCTTGTAGCCTCGAAAGTTTCTGAAGAATATAAGAAGTCTGTGTTCGTATGGGGAGGGGAAGAAGATACGATTAGAGGTTCTTGTCGTTCATATGGAGATGTAAACCTTGTTAAACTAATGTCTCTTTTGCCGGAGAATAGTTTAACTGCTTTTGGAGGTCATAAAATGGCTGGAGGTTTTTCTGTATCTAGAGAAGAAGTTCATCTATTAGAAGAAAGACTTATGAGCGCACATGAAGAATCCGAAATCTCTTTAGAGGAAGATGCTTACAAAATTGATGCAACTATAAATATCGATGATGTGACAGAAGAAAATTATAAAGTGATAGAAAGGCTTGCTCCATATGGAGCAGGGAACCCAAAGCCGACTTTTCTTTTAGAAAATATAGAAATATTTACAGTTAAAGAATTTGGTAAAGATAAGAATCATTTGGAATTAAGCTTTAAGAATAGTAAAAAGAAAATTATAAAAGCCATAGCTTTCTTCAAAACCCGCAATGATTATTCTTCTAATCCAACTAGACAACCTGCCCGCAATGCTGATAGCATAGCTACTGCAGGCGGGGGACTAATGGAAGGGAACAAGATAGATATGGTAGCTAGTTTTGAAAAGAATAATTTTGCTGGTCGTTCTGAACTTCGATTAAGAATAATTAATATTGTGGTAAAATAAAATAATGAATAAAAGATTAGAAATATATACAGACGGTTCATCTCTTGGTAATCCTGGCCCTGGGGGTTTCGGTGTGGCTATTGTAGAAGATAATAAGATAATAAAAGAAATAGGAGGAGGGGAGAGAGATACTACAAATAACAGAATGGAGCTTTCTGGTGCAATTCATGCACTTAGATATCTTTCAAAAATCGATTTTAATAAATGTGAAATTTTTGCAGATTCTTCATATGTCTTAAATGGTGTAACTTCTTGGGTACATGGGTGGGAAAAGAATGGATGGAAAACAGCAAATAAAAAGCCGGTATTAAATCAGGACCTATGGAAAGAGTTAGTTCTATTAGATAGGCAACTAGCCGGTAAGATAACTTGGAGTAAAGTGAAAGGACATTCAGGTCATGTTTATAATGATAAGGCAGATGAGATAGCCACAACCTGGGCAGGGAAATATAAATAAATATTTTATTGTTTTTATTTATGAATTGTGTTATTGTCTGAATGAATTTAAAACTTTGAAGTATGAGAAAAATTGGATTTTTATTTGTTATTTTGATAACAAGCTTTTTGTCTTTTGGTCAAAATGATGAAAAGAAGGGAAATGAATGGATGCTTGATGTTTGGAGAGACAATGGAATAATATTCCAAAAAGATTCTCTAACAAAGTATATTTTCTGGGTTTCAGGATGTGAAGAGACAGCCATTAACTTTCTTAAAATGGATTTATCAGGGAAGAATGGAATTGTAGACTTTCCTTTAGAAATTTCATTAGATGATAATCGTGGTCGATGTTTAGCCGAGTATGATCATGAAAGGTTGTGTTTTGATATTCCAATGGTTTATTTATCTGGTAATCCAGATTCTGTAATTTTCAGAGTTTCTAAAGATTATCTATTGACTCGTCAAAAGATAATTGAATCTTTAAAACAAAAATTTTATGAAGTAAAAGATTTTCCCGTTTTTGACAAAACAGGGAAATTTGGGATCATAAAAGAAAAAATTGAAATTTTGAATTAAAATTTATAAAAGGATATTGCAAGTGCGCAATATCCTTTTATTGCTATAATGTGAGCATGCTCTCTAAAAAGGAAATATTTTTAATTTGTATTTTAATAATTATTGCAATTATTAGGTTTTTCTTTTTTATACCTCAAGCCCCAGATTATGATACATTTTTAAATAAAAAAGTTTCTGTGGAAGGAATTATAAATGATATTCCTGATGTTCGTGTTAAAAATACTCGTGTATCAGTAACTCCAACGGGGAAGGATGAAAATATTCTCGTTATTCTTCCTAGGAATAGCGATGTTTTTTACGGAGATAAAATTCAGATAAATGGTGTTTTAGAGAAACCAGAGAATTTTATTGCTTCTTCGGGTAAGGAATTTAACTACGAGAGATACTTAGCGAATCGTGATATTTATTATATTATCAATAATGCAGAAATAGAAATAATTTCTCATAATAATGGAAATAAAATAAAAACTATTCTTTTTAAATTTAGGAATTTATTTTTAGAAAATATTAATCAAGTTGTATCTCCACCTTATAGTGATTTGGCAAGTGGCTTACTACTTGGTACTAAGGGTAATTTGGATAAAACAACTCAAGCAGAATTTATATCGACAGGTACTATACATATTACAGCTCTTTCTGGATACAATGTGACAATAGTTGTATATAGTATTATTAAATTTTTTGGTTTGTTTGTTTCGACTACTTTTTCTATAGTTTTAGGAATTATTTTTATTCTTTTATTTATCATTATGGCTGGTGGGGGAGCGACTGTGGTAAGAGCAGGTATTATGGCTTTTATCGCACTTCTTGCCAAAATTACAAATAGAAATTATCAAGCAGGAAGAGCTTTAGTAATAGCTGGGCTTCTAATGATTGCTTACGATCCAAGGGTTATAACTGATGTGTCATTTCAGCTTTCATTTCTTGCCACAGCCGGAATACTTTTTATACCAGTTAAAATTATCAGATGGATTAGGTGGATTCCAGCCAGGTTTCAGTTAAGAGAAAATGCTGCGATAACAATTAGTGCTACTATAGCAGTTTTGCCGACACTTCTTTATTCCACAGGAGTTTTATCTTTTGTTTCTCTTCCTGCGAATCTGTTAGTTTTACCAGTTATTCCTATTACAATGCTTTTCAGTTTCCTTTCTGGAATTATTGGATTTATTTCACCAATTCTTTCTTTACCTTTTGGATATATTTCAGAATTTTTGCTTTCTTATATTCTTACCATAATTCACCTCATCGCAACTCTACCTTTTGCAAGTATAAATATTCAATCTTTCCCTATAATCCTTACAATCATACTCTATATACTAATAATCTGGTGGGTGAGTGAAGATTTTTAATAATACTCTTGACGATAGTATATTATTATGATATAATCTAAAAAAGATGTATAACTAAGTCAAATATTAATTTTAATAAATATTTGATTATTTAAAAATTAAAAAAATGAAGAAAGCTAAGTACCTTTTGAGAAACATGATTATTATTTTCTCTATCGCTATTATTTTTTTGTTTATGATTATTATTGCAGCCAAAACAAATGAAAAAAAAGTTGTATTTGCTCAGCGCTGGAATGATTCAATCGTTAGTCTAGAAAATAATAGATCTGATTCTATAAAGTTTTTAACCGAAGAGAATTCTATCCTTAAGGATTCAATAAAAATTCTTTTATTGAATATTAAAAATCTTAATAAGGTTCAGGATAAAAAGATCTATGCTGAAAAGAAGGTATTTGCAAAAAATCCTTCTGTTGCCCTTAAAGATTTTGATAGTATTTCTGTAAAAAGAAACATCAAAACCTTTCCCAATCCTTTTGGTAATTTTATAACTGTATATGTTGGGGATGGTTATAAGGTTGCGAAAATTCAAATTTTTAATGTTGCAAATGGTTTAACATTAGAAGCATTTAATCCTGAAAATATTTCGACAGAAAAATTATCACCAGGTGTTTATTTTGTTCATACTTATATTCAAGGTTATGACAAAGTGGCAAAGATCGAAAGAATTATTAAGGAATAATAGAAAAAACAAAAGCGTCATTGATTTGACGCTTTTTTATTTTTTAAAAATTTTATAATGTTTTTTTAAAATTATTTTCTATTTCCTCCCAATTTAAGTTTGTGAAAAAACTTTCTATGTATTTTTTCTTTTCGGCGGGGGTGTAATCTAAGTAGTATGAATGTTCCCACATATCGAGAGCGAGAATAGGGGAGGCTCCTACGAGGTTACCTATGTGTTGTTCATCCACCCAAGTATTAAATAATTTGCCTGTTTCTTTATCGTAGTAAAGCATAGCCCAGCCAATACCACGAGTGAGAGCCATAGCTTTAAATTCTTCTAACCACTTTTCAAAATCTAACCCACTTTGCGCGATAGCGTATTTCAGTTTAGAATCTTCTTTTAATTCTTTTGGTCCACCTGATAGTGAAGAAAAATATATTTCGTGATTTCTAATTCCTCCAAATTCAAAAGCAAATCGACGGTGAAGTTCACTCAATACATAAGCATTTGTGGTTGCATCTTTTTTATATTCTTCTATTTTATTTAAAACTAAATTCGCATTTGTCACATAGCCTTTGTAAAGTTTCAAATGTTCCTCAATAGTCTTCTCACTTATTCCTTCTAATTTTCCTATATTAAATTCTTTTGGTGTAAATGTTTCCATATGTTTATAATGTTTTAATGTTAATATACATATTATAGCAATTTACTGAGAAGATACTATGAAAAATTTTAAAAAATATTTGCCATATATTTTACTAGCTATTATTTTTATAGTTGGGTTTGTTGTTTGGCGTATTATTTACATATCTTCACAAGATAATATTTATTTGAAAGTTGTATTTTTGGATGTTGGACAGGGGGATGCTATTTATATAGAAGCCCCGAATGGTAAACAAATTCTTGTCGATGGTGGTCCTGATGCGCAAATACTTAAAAGATTAGCCGAAGTTATGCCTTTCGGTGATCGTTCTATAGATATGATTCTAACGACACATGGAGACATGGATCATATAGGAGGATTATCTCTTGTGTTGGATAGGTATAAAGTTTCAAGCTTTATTGAGAATGGAATATCTTCAGATAGTAAAGTTTATAAAGAACTTGAGGAAGATATCATAAAAGAGAAAGCAAAAAAGATAATTGCAAAAAGAGGTATGAGGATTGTTTTAGATCTAGATAAAAATATTTATTTAGATATTCTGTATCCAGATAGAGATGTGACAAAACAAGACTCAAATGATGGCTCAGTAGTTTGCAAACTTGTCTATGGAAATGAATCATTCATGCTGACGGGGGATGCGACGACTTATGTAGAAAATGCAATTGGATGGAATGAAACTGGAGCAACTCTTCATTCTCAAGTTCTAAAACTAGGGCATCATGGTTCGAAAACTTCCTCAAGTGAATTGTGGTTAGAAAAAGTTAAACCTCAAATTGCAATAATTTCTGTTGATGAGAATAATAATTATGGTCACCCTCATAAAGAAACTTTAGATAAATTAAATAAGCTTAACATTCCTTACCTTCTAACCTACAAAGAAGGGAATATAATTTTCGAAACAGATGGGGTTTCTTTGGCCCAGAAAAAGAGATAGTTCTTGAAAAATGCCTTACGGAAAGCGACGGCTTGAGTATGAGCAAAAAATTCAGTAGAATTTTATTGTGTGGATTTTGAGAGAAGCTATCTCTGTTTCTGGATGCATTTAAAGAAACTCAAATAGCTCTTTAAATAAAAATCTTCACATTAATGTGAAGATTTTTATTTTATGATTCCTGCTTTCTTTAAGACTGCGTAAGCACCGTGTTTATTGATTGTTTTGATTGCTTGGGTAGAAATTGTAAGAGGGAAGTATTTTTTGAGTTCAGGAACATAGATACGCTTCTTTTGAAGATTTGCGTATTTTCGAACCATACCTGTAGGGTTAAATTTAGTAGCACGAACTACGTTGGAGTAGCCTCCTGCTATAATTGAACTCTTTTTTGTTATTGCGCATACTTTCGCCATATGTGGAACCATGTTATCATATACTCTATTGAAATGCAACCCCCTTGTGGGGAAGGTAATACATTTTGATTTTTTATATATGGGATTCATCGATGGTTTGTTTTATGTAATGGTTCTTATCATGTCCGTAGTTATTCATGAGGTTGCTCATGGTTATTCGGCATACTTACTTGGAGACAATACTGCTTATCATAAAGGACGTCTCACTCTAAACCCTATTAAGCATTTAGATCCTTTTGGTTCAGTTATTTTACCTTTACTTCTTTTGTTGATGAATACGAATTTCCTTATTGGTTGGGCTAAACCAGTTCCTTATAATCCAAATAATTTAAGAGATAGGAAGAAGGGTGTCTTCATAGTTTCTATTGCTGGGATTATTGCGAATATTATGATAGCAGTTATTTTTGGATTGATGATTCGTTTTGCTCCAATTATCGGATTTCCTTCTTTTGAATTAGCTCCCACTTTAGCTTTTTATAAAATTGCTTCAATCATAGTTATTGTGAATCTAATTCTTGCTATCTTCAATCTTGTCCCTATTCCTCCTCTCGATGGATCAAAAATACTTTTTACAATTCTTCCTTATAAGTATCGTTTCATAGAAGAGTTCTTATTGCGATGGGGGATGTTCGTATTTCTGTTTTTTATATTCTTCTTATGGAATAAAGTTGCTCCAATAATTTATATTCTCTTCTCTCTAATCACAGGAGTCCCTTTATTTTAAAATCCACACAAAATAATTTGTTTATATATTAAATTATTATATAATAAACATATGATTCATAAAATAAAAAATTTACTCAGTTTGGTCGTTGTTTTAATTTTCATATTGGTTTCTTTTGTTACTTTAGTTCAAGCTTCTACAACCGATGGACTTATAGATTCTGATAGTAAGACAGCTGTCCTTTGTACCAATGATGCTTGCACTACTACTTCCCGAATTAATTTTAAGCCATCATCAGTTTTGGCTGGTCAGGAAGTTCATATCACAAACACAGAGCTTAAAGGTTTTGTTTGGTCTGAAGATATGGGTTGGATAGTTTTGAACTGCTCGAATACTCCTTCTGGTTGTAGTTCAACTAATGGTAATTTTAAAGTTGCAAATGACGGAAAGGGTAATCTTTCTGGGTATGCTTGGGGTCAAAATGCTGGGTGGATAAATTTTGGTCCATTTGTAAATAATACAGCTACAGAAGTTTCTATAAATTCTGATGGAGAGTTTAATGGCTATGCTTGGGCACAAAATTATGGTTGGATAAAGTTTGACTGTAGCTCTGCAAATGCTTGTGTAAAAACAGATTGGAGGGTTTCTAGTGGTAATTCAGGTGGAGTTATAGGAGGAGGAGGTGGAATAACAATTAATAATGTAGATGTTGATGTCTGTTTAAATATTTCTGGTAATCAATCAGTAGTTCCACCAGGTTTTATTTCTCAAGGTGGCCAATGTAAAACATTCTGTGAGCTTAATCCAAATGATTCTTTTTGTGTAGCTCCTATTGAAGAAGACAAGTGTTCAAATATTTCTGGTAATCAATCCATTGTTCCTTATGGTCTTATCTCTCAAGGTGGTCAATGTAAAACATTCTGTGAATTTAATCCTACAGATACTTCTTGCACCAAGGTAGTTCCTACTTTCTGTGAGCTTAACCCTGGAGATCCTACATGTCAAAGTAAAACATTTTGTGAAAATTATCCTTCAGATCCTATTTGTCAGACAGAAGATTTTTGTGAGTCACACCCATCTGATCCGTCATGTGTAGGAGGGGGTATCACCGAAGAAGATAAAAATGACTCTGATAAAGAAGGTTGGAATTTTCCAATAACACAAGTCTTTATGGAGAATTTCATTAAGATTGCTGAGATAAATATTAAGAAGTTTGCTATAGATACTATTGAAAGTATGAAAACTCCTGCAGGTAAGACTTTGTTAGATGTAATTACAGCTACTGGTGTTATCTCTGGCGCTTCATTAAGTATCGCCACTCTTCTTTTTGCAAACCCGCTAACTTTCGGAGAGTTATTCCTTATTCCTCTACGTTTATGGAGTTTGATTCTAGCTGCTTTAGGTATTAAAAAACGTAATCGTCCATGGGGAACAGTGTATGACAGTGTTACCAAGCAACCTCTCGACCCTGCATATGTAGTTCTTCAAGATTTAAATGGTAATGAGGTTGCTACTTCTATTACAGACTTGGATGGTCGTTATGGATTCCTTGTTCCTGCTGGTCAGTATAGACTTTTTGCAAATAAAACGAATTACGAATTTCCTTCTAAGAAACTGATAGGTAAGTCTAGTGATGAATTGTATCCGGATTTATATTTTGATGGAATTATAACTATTGAGGAAGGGGAGGTTATTATTAAAAATATTCCTATGGATCCTCTTAAATTTGACTGGAATGAATTTGCCAAGAAAGATCAGAAATTAATGAAGTTCTTCTCTAAGCGTGATGTTTGGGTTGCTCGTTTATCAAACTTCTTGTTTGCTTTCGGTTTCATAATTACATCTATTACAGTAGTTGCAATGCCTAAAGTTTATAACATAATAGTTTTCTGTATTTATGTTTTGCTTTATATATTGAAGCACACTGTTTTAAAGAGAAGTCCTTCTGGTAAAATTACCGAGAACGGAGATCCTCTATCATTTGCTATTATTCGAGTATTCTCTGTCGCTACAGGTCATGAGATAATTCATAAGGTTGCTGATAAGATTGGTAAATATTACTGTCTAATACCTAATGGAAATTATTATGTAAAGATAGAAAAGAAGAATGAAGATGGGTCTTATACTCTTGCCTATACTTCAAATGAGATAACAGTTAGTAAGGGGTATATCGGAAATAATTTTAAGTTTTAGAGTTACTTATATAAGAGCCCAGCGTTACAAATTATTGTTTGACGCTGGGCTCTTGCTTTTTTATTGATTATATAGTAAATTACAAGGACTAGTCGTTTAGACTATTTTTTATGCCAACAATCAATCAATTGGTTCGTAAGAACCGCAAAATAATTAAAAAGAAATCCAAAGCCGTAGCTTTAGCTCGCGGTTTTAATACTATTAGTAATAAGCCTGTTTATTATCCAGCTCCTTTTAAGCGTGGTGTTTGTACAAAAGTATCTACTACTACCCCTAAGAAGCCTAACTCAGCTCTTCGTAAAATTGCCCGTGTTCGTCTTACAAACGGTATGGAGGTTACTGCTTACATCCCAGGAGAAGGTCACAACCTGCAAGAGCACTCAGTAGTTATGATTCGTGGAGGCCGTGTTAAAGACCTTATCGGAGTTCGTTATCACATAGTTCGTGGACGTCTTGATGCTACTGGAGTAGAGAAGAGAAGACAAGCAAGAAGTCGTTACGGAGCTAAGACACCTAAAGCAGCAGTTAAAAAATAATTTATTCGCCAATAAGGCAAATCTAAAATAATATGAGAAGAAAAGTAAAAAATAGAAATATAGTAGATCCAGATATGGTGTACAATTCAACTAAACTTTCAAAGTTTATAAATATTGTTATGCAAGATGGAAAGAAAGAAACAGCTCGTAAATCAGTTTACAAAGCTTTTGATATTATCAAAGAGAAAACAGGTAATCCAAATCCTTTAGAAGTTTTCGATACTGCTATTAAAAATGCTGGTCCAATGGTTGAAGTTCGTTCAAGAAGAATCGGTGGTGCAAACTATCAGGTTCCTCGAGAAGTTCGCCCAGAGAGACGCACAGCATTAGCAATGCGTTGGATTATCGGAGCAGCAAGAAGTAAAAAGGGAGCACCTATAGACGAAAAGCTTGCCGAAGAATTAATTCTTGCTTCTAAGAATGAAGGAATTGCAGTTAAGAAGCGTGATGATACTCACAAGATGGCAGAGTCAAACAAAGCATTTGCTCACTTCGCTTGGTAAGAATTTAAAATACTAAAACAAAAAATCCCCAATAGGGGATTTTTTGTTTTACTTGCTAATTTTATATATTTATTGTAATCTTTTATTTAAATTCAGAGTAATAATTAAAATTAGAATATATGAGTAAAATTTTAGTTTTATCTTTAGAAGAAGATGATAAGAGAAGTAAATTGGGGTTGCAAATAAAAGTTTGGAAATCTACAAGTAATATTAAAACTTTTGTAAGATTTTTCAAACATAATGGCAATTGCCTAAATGTTGTTTATAATGGCAAAGAGAACTATGAACAAATCTGGAGTGAAATCTTAGACATGCTTAAAGATGAGGGGGTTATAAAAGACCCCAATAATTGGGAATATTCAGCAGATGATATGTCAAAATTTACGAACTCTGACTCTTTTAAAAATGAATTCGCAGAAGAACAAACAGTTTTTTTCGTTTTCAAAGTTAAAGAAGAATTTCTGAGATTTTAATATCTCACTAAAAGGATGCATAAAAGCATCCTTTTAAATTTGCATAAATAAATTTACCAACTCAAACCTATCGCATCGAGTTGGTAATTATGATATACTTAGATTATGAATATGAGCGTTGAGAGAACTATTTTAGAATATTTAAGTGAAGTTAAAAATAAGAAAGTTATTAAATATAAAGGTGTTCGCACTGGCTTTCTTGGTCTTCCTGATTTTAAATATTTTAAATATCAAACATTAGCAAATAGATGCTCCGATTTAAAAAACAGGGGATATATAAAAGAAATGAATGGTACTTACTCCATTACTTATAAAGGAGAAGAATTTTTAAATAAAAAATCTCGTGAGATTTTTAAAAAATTTGAAGCAAATAAAAATGATAATGACCCCAAAGATTTATTGGTGCTTTATGACATACCAGAAGATAAAAAGTCAGAAAGAAATTGGTTTAGAAAAGAACTTCGAAGTTTTTATTTTATAATGATCCAGAGAAGTGTCTGGGTTGGTCCATCTCCTTTACCGAAAGAATTTATGGACTATGTTAAAAAGATTGGATTAAAAGAAAATCTTAAAACTTTTAAACTTGCTAAAGGATATAACATAAAATAAATTTACCTATTCAAACCTATCGCATCGAGTTGGTAAAGATTAAATAACTAATGATATTTTTAGGTGTCATTTTTTTTATTAATTTAATAAGTATCTCTTGCTTATTTGAAATTTTAGTTGTATAGTTTGTTTGAAAATAAGTACTAACTAAAATAAATAAATTATGAGACAAACTTATGGCATTTTGAAAAGAACTTGTCGAAGGTTGAAATTAAACCCAGACATTTTCGGTCTTTATCCTTTTACGGATAGTGTTCCCATCTCTTGCTTTAAGAGTGATTTTAATTTTGATGATATTCCTAATTTTCCAATTAGCAATTTAGAGCAAGTGCTTCTTATTGGTCAAATCATTCGCAATCTTATTTCGCAGAAGGTTCATAAGGGGATTTGGGTTGTTTCATGTAAAAAAGACATGAAAGATTTAGAGAGAAATAGAATTATTGACGAGATTGTTATTCTCTGGACTCCCATTATGAAAGAATGGCTCGATGTAGGTCTGAAAAAGGTGAAGTCTGATAAAAAATTAATGATTTGTAATGGTCAGGTTTATGAAGTAAACTCAATCGAAGTTCAAAAAATGCAAAACTTTAATAATCACATGATTAATGTTCGATTAGGTTTTCATCATAAGATGAATATGTCTGAGATGAGTAAGTAAATTTTTTATTAAAAGCTCGATAATATCGGGCTTTTTGTTTGCAAAAAAGGGTAATATATTGTATATTCAGGGGACAAAAGACTTGAATGTCTACCAGCCAAGAGGAGGGTAAATTTTATTTTTATTAGTTAATTATTATATATGGAAAGAGATTATCCACTAGAAAAAGTTAGAAATTTCGGTATTATTGCCCACATTGATGCGGGTAAGACTACCACAAGTGAGCGTGTTTTATATTATACAGGTGTGTCTCATAAGATAGGTGAGGTTCATGATGGTGAGGCCACAACAGACTGGATGGAGCAAGAAAGAGAAAGAGGTATTACTATTACTTCTGCTGCTGTTACTTGTTTCTGGACTCCTACTTATGCAAAAGGTGATAAGAACAAAAAGCATCGTTTCAATATTATCGACACTCCAGGTCACATCGACTTTACAGCCGAAGTTAAGCGTTCACTTAGAGTTCTAGACGGAGCTGTTGTTGTTTTCGATGGGGTTGCTGGTGTTGAGCCACAATCAGAGACAAACTGGCGTTATGCCGATGAAGCTATGGTTCCTAGAATCTGTTTTGTGAACAAGCTTGATCGTACAGGTGCTTCTTTTGAACACTCTTTTTCAACAATTCTTGATCGTTTGAATAAAAATGCTGTCCGTATGCAAATTCCTATTGGTCTTGAAGATAAGCATGAAGGAGTTGTGGATCTCCTTAAAATGAAAGCTTATTACTTTGAAGGGGAAATGGGAAATAGTGTAGTTGAGAAAGAAATCCCAGAAGATTACAAAGTTGATGCTGAAAAATATCATAATGAACTTATTGAGAAGATTGTCGAACAAGACGACGTGATGATGGGTGAATATCTTGATGGTAAAGTCCCAACACTAGATGTCTTAAAGGCAACATTACGTAAGGCTGTAATTGCAAATAAAATTTTCCCTGTTTTTGCTGGAACTGCTCTTAAGAATAAAGGAGTTCAGCTTGTTTTAGATGCTGTTGTCGATTATCTTCCAAGTCCAATGGATATTCCTGCAATTGAAGGGCATAATCCTGATACAGAAGAGAAAGATGTTCGTCATGCTTCAGACTCTGAACCATTTTCCGCTCTTGCTTTCAAAGTCGCTACTGATCCATTCGTAGGACAAATAATCTTCTTCCGTGTTTACTCTGGAACTCTTACTGCTGGTAGTTATGTTTATAACCCTCGTACAAAGAATAAAGAAAGAATTGGTAGAATCTTAAGAATGCATGCTAACGACAGAGAAGAGGTGAAGAAGGTTTATGCTGGAGAAATTGCAGCAGCTGTAGGTCTTAAAGATACAGTTACTTCGGATACTTTATGTGATGAAGAAAAGCCAATCGAACTTTATAAAATTATTTTCCCTGAGCCAGTTATTCAGCTTCGTGTTGAACCAAAGACAAAAGCTGACCAAGAGAAAATGGGTATGGCTCTTTCAAGACTTGCTCAAGAAGATCCTACATTTAGAGTTACAACCGATTCTGAAACAAACGAAACAATTATTGCTGGTATGGGAGAGCTTCATCTTGAAATTATTGTTGATCGTATGAAGAGAGAGTTCTCTGTTGAGACAAATGTTGGTAAACCACAAGTTGCCTACAGAGAAACAATTACAGGAACAGCAGAAGTTGAAGGTAAATACATCAAACAGTCTGGTGGACGCGGTAACTACGGTCACGTACGAATTCGTATTAAACCAATGGATATGAATGTAGATGTAAATGATCTTCCTAAAAATATTAAAAGAGAAAAGGGTTATGAATTTATTAACACAATTAAAGGAGGAGCTATTCCACAGGAATATATTCCTGCTTGTGAAAAAGGATTCAAAGAAGGATTAGACAGGGGAGTACTTGCAGGATTTAAACTTGAAAATGTTTCTGTTGAACTTTATGATGGATCATTCCATGATGTTGACTCGAACGAAATGGCCTTCAAAATTGCTGCTTCTATGGCCATCCAAGATGCATGTAAAATAGCAAAACCTGTAATCCTAGAGCCAATGATGAAAGTCGAAGTTGTTACTCCAGATAAATTCATGGGAGATGTAACAGGAAGTCTTTCTTCAAAGCGTGGTATTATCGAAGGTATGGAACAGAGAGGTCTTAACCAAGTAGTGAAAGCGGTAGTTCCACTTTCAGAAATGTTTGGATATATGACATCACTTCGTTCTATGACTGAAGGTAGAGCAGGATTCACAATGGAATTTGTCAGATATGATATCGTTCCTCAAAGTGTTGCAACTGCAATTATCGAATCAAGAAAATAGAATTAAATAAATACGAAATCAGCCCCGCGAGAGTACTCGCGGGGCTGATTTATTTTAAAAATAATCTTTATTTTTTTATTAAATAATATATAATAAATCAATGGTCCATAAAATAAAAACAAAAGTTTTCTTAAAGATTTTTTCTATATTCTTATTCGTACTTCTACTCGGTGCTTACGCCAGTACTTTTGCTTTATTTAATGGTAATCCTTATGCTCCAGGTTCCACACTAGACCCTGAGTGTGCACCTACCGATACAAACTGTAAAGTTTTATTAACTTCCGGCGGTTCTTCTCCTTGGCTTACAGGAACTTCGAATATTTATCACAATGGTAATGTGAATGTAGGTAGTGATACTGCTTCGATAAATACTTCGATAGGGGGAGGGAGTGGATTGCAAAATATATATACTCAGAATTTATCTGTTTCTAGTATCCCAAATTATGCTATTGCTATGGAGTTAAATAACGGCAATCCTGTAATGGCTTGGTATTCGACTAGCGATGCTTTTTATGGTGGAGGAATGGAATTTAATTTTATATCCAAAGCTTACGCATCTACTACGGGTGTAACCCTTATTATTTGTTCTGATCCAGAATGTTCAGAAGCTACAGCGGTTAGTTTTGATAGCGATTATCAATCTCAGGGTCAAGCTCCTATTGTTAAAATCGGTTCAGATGGTTTTATTCGTATGGCATATTTAGGAATCAATCAATCAGTTATGTATGTTAAATGTAATGATGCTATTTGCTCTGATCCGTATGTAACTACACCTAGAGAATTTGAGGGTGAGAATTCTATTAAAATGTCTCTTTCTTTGGATAATAATGATAATCCATATATTGTATTTAGTTCTAATGATGGCAATGGTACTTTTCCTTATTTATCTAGATATATAGAGGCTGATGATTCTTGGACAAATTCTTTAATAAATTATGAAAGTTATTTAGGTTTGGGAATTGGTTCATATTTTGGTAATGGTATTTCTGGAATAGGGGATTATTCATATATAGATAATGATGGTCATTTAAATTTTGTCGGAGCTATTCCTTTTGGTGATTATAATTATATTTTGTCTTTGTTTACTTGCAGTGATGTAGATTGTACTAGTTATACAACTTCGCCAATTGACCAATCTTATATTTTTAATTCATTTCTAGGTAAAGATAGTGAAGGTAATCCTATTGTTGCTTATGCATTAGGGGATAATAGTACAGGTCAAACTTTTCTAAAACTCGCAACCTATGTTGGGGATGGAACAGGAACAGGTTGTGATAATAATATTAACAATGAAGAAAATTACTCTTCTAATTGGAACTGTCAGATAATTAAAGAGTATTCAAATAATGAAGAATTAATGATAGAAGATATAGAAGTCGGTTCTGATAATAATGCGAGAATTACTTATAACGTATATGCAGATAATCAACCTTATTATAATACTGCCACATTAACCAAATGTTTGAATACTACTTGTTCAAGTAGTGAAGATACAGAGATTTATAATCTAGATGAAACAGATGATAGATATTATGCATCTTTATTGTCTATTGCTCTGGATAGTAATGATATGGCATATTTAGCATACGGATATTTGAATCAAGATTTTGATTCTTATAGTTTGAAAATAGACAAAGAAATTGTTTCTGAGTCAGTTAGTTTCAATCCTAACGGTAATGATTTCTTTACTTTTGGTGATGTGGGGATAAAGAATAATTTATTTGTCGATGGTTCAATAGTCACCCCAAATGGAATTTATTTGAATAATGGAACTCCAGATAATACATTTAATGCTTTATATAATGTAGGTGGAGATTTGTATTGGAATGGAAGTTCTATTGGTGGTGGTAGTGTTTCAGTTGGTCCAGATTTAGTTCTTGGAGAAGCTGGAGTTACTTCTGGAAGTTTAACCATCAATACTTCTGCTTCTAGTGATTTAGGTTATGGAATATCTTTATTCAATTATTATGACTATTGTAGTTCTCATGATATTTTATGTCCTCACCCTTATACAGAAAACTTCTCGTTATACCTTCCTGCAGAATCTGGAGTCTTGGCTACACAAGATTATGTTTTAAATAATTCATCTTCCCCAATTACAATTGTAAATTCTACAAATTTATTTTCGACAGGACTTACAGGGACGGGAAGTGGATTAATAGATTCAACTATTGAAAATTCAAACTTTTTTGGAGTCAATGCTGGATATTATGCTACCCATGCTTATTCTTCAAACTTCTTTGGAATCAACGCTGGTTATTCTGCTACTTACGCTTCTAATTCAAACTTCTTTGGAGATGGGGCTGGATACAATGTTGTTGGTGGTGGTAATGAATTAGGATTCAACTCAAATTTCTTAGGATATAACACTGGTTATTATGCTACTTCAGCTTCTGGTTCTAACTTTTTAGGACTTAATGCTGGTTATTATGCTACTTATGCTTCAAATTCAAATTTCTTTGGATCAAATGCTGGCTCTGGTGCAGATAATGCCGCCAACTCTAATTTCTTAGGACCCAATGCTGGTAAATTTGCTACTTACGCTTCTAATTCAAACTTCTTAGGAAATAATGCTGGTTATAATGCTCCTAATGCTTCCAATTCCATCTTCATAGGTCAATTTGCAGGTTCAGGTGATTTAGTAGACAATACAACCAATCTCAATGACTTCTCAATCTTAATTGGTCAATCAACATCAACTGGAGGTTTCAAGAATAGTATTGCAATAGGAGGTAGTGCCACCAACACCGCCACCAACCAATTCATGATCGGTTCAACTAACAGACCAATCAACACAACAGTCTGGAAGGGAACCAGTGTCACGGCTACCCTAGACACAGCCACAGGCCTCATCACCACATCAGACGAAAGATTAAAGACAAACATCCACATCCTATCAAATAACACAGACTACTACTCATCAGGTACCACAGAAGATATAGATGAAGAAGAAATATCAATTGATGATATGACCACACTAGAAAAGGTTATCTCCATCATTCCTGTTAGATACGATTGGAGAGAAGATTCAAACGATGATTACAACTATACAGACACAACCCCAAAGAACATCGGATTCATCGCTCAAGACTTACAAAAGTATTTCCCTGAAGTAGTCTATACCGGAGTAGATGAGAATCATTACCTCGGAGTGAACTATGCTAATATGACTCCGATACTTGTAGAAGCTATCAAAGAAATGAATCTGATTGTGAAAGACTTATCATCTCTTGATACAGAAAGTGCTACATCGCTTGGTTCGCTCATTAAGAATTTCTTAGAGGATCAAGCTATCCTTATAAATGAATTGACTGTAAATAGATTAAATATAAGTGGTGATGTTTGTGTGGATGATGTTTGTATTACTAAAGAACAATTTAAAGAAATGCTCATAAATGCCGGTAGCGATGATTACGTATCGGGCACTCCAGAGTCAGAATAAATTTTTGACATTTAGTCATATTTTTGCTAATGTGTCTATATGTTTCGTTTGTTCCGGCCCTGAAGCCGGCACACACAGGTCCATAACGAATCATTATTAAAAGTATTATTAATGCGTTTTTGCGCAAAATATAAAATATGGCAAAGGTAAAAAAGGTAGTGGAAGAGGGTGTTAAAGAAGACGCTCGTCTTTCTGTTTATGAAGTTGGTTATCATTTGGTTCCTACTATTGCTGAAGAGAATTTAGGAGAAGAAGTTACTCTTCTTAAAGATTTCTTTTCAGAAAATGGAGTCTCATTCATCGCTGATGAATATCCAAAGATGGTAGAATTCGCATATGAGATGTCTCGTTCTATTAACAACAAGAAACAAAAGTTTTCTTATGGTTACTTTGGTTGGGTAAAGTTTGAATGTACTACAGATCAAGCTAAGGTTATCAAAGAAGCTCTTGATAAGAATGAGAAGATAATTCGTTATCTTTTTATAAAGACTGTTAGAGAGAGTACAATGTCTCCAAAGCGTCAGTATAGAGGTGAGAGCAAGCGTCGTTCTTCTCCTAAAACTGAAGAAGCAACTCTTCCTATAAACGAAGAAACTATAGATAAGGAAATTGATGCACTTGTAGTATAATAGGAATATTAACAATTAACTATTTATTATATATGTACTTAAACAAAGCAATACTCATAGGAAATCTAACTCGTGACCCAGAATTAAAAGTCATAGCTTCTGGTAACAAAGTTTGTACTTTTGGTCTAGCAACAAATCGCACATACAAAGATGCAAATGGAGCAAGACAAGAGAAAACAGAATTTCATAACATTGTAGTTTGGGGTAAGACAGCCGAGAATGTAGCAATGTATATGAAGAAGGGTAGTCAGATTCTAGTAGAAGGTAGAATGGAAACTCGTAGCTGGGATGATACTGCAACAAATACAAAGAAGTATCGCACAGAGATAATAGCTGATACTATTCAATTTGGTTCTAAGAATACAGGTGGAAGTTATCAAAGTGCTCCATCTACAAATGCTCCTGTTAAAGAGAAAGAAGAAGAGCTTGATACAATAGAGTATCCCGATGAGCAGATAAATGCAGAAGACATTCCATTTTAAATTATAAATTAACAATACAGAAAAAATGAAACAAGATTATTTTTCATCAAACAATATAAAGCATGTGGATTATAAAGATATAGAATTGTTAAAAAGATTCTTATCCCCCAATGCTAAGATTATGTCTCGTCGCAGAACAGATGTAACTGCTAAAAATCAACGAAAGTTGGCTGAAGCTGTAAAAAGAGCTAGATATATGGCATTACTACCATACATAGCTAAATAAAATACAAAAAACCCTTTGGTTATAAACCAAAGGGTTTTTTGTATTTTTATACACTTTCTTTTGCATTTTGTGATATAATATAGGTTATTATAAGTTTATAAATATATTATCAAAATATGAAAAAATTTTTTACAGGGTTACTAATTCTTGGATCATCGTTGGCTTTTGCCTCAACCGTTTTAGCTGCAGTTCCAACTGTCGCTAATCCTATTGTTTCAAGTATTTCAGCCACATCCGCAAATGTTAATGCAAATGTTACAAGTTTAGGTAATAGTACGAGTGCTGTTCGTGGTGTTTGTTATAGCTCAAGCGCTGCCTATATGCCATCCTACCCAGGTGGCTCTTATGGAGTTAAGTGCGTAAGCAATACCGGCTCAATAAATTTCACTACAGGTATTTATTCTGTTAACCTTACAGGTTTAATAGCGAATACAACTTATTACGCTAAAGCTTATGCTGTAAGTAGTGAAGGAGTTTCTTATTCTCCTTTAGTTACTTTTAAAACAACATCAGCTGTGGTTAATTCTGTTCCAACTCTTACCACTGCTGTAGCTTCAAATATTACAACATCAACAGCAAGTCTCGGAGGGTCAGTTACCTCCCTAGGTCTTCCAGCTTCTATATCTTCTCGTGGTATTTGTTATGGCTCAAGTTCATCATATATGCCATGGTATCCAGGTGGGTCTTATGGAGTTAATTGTATAAAAGGTTCAGGTACAACATTAGGCTCTTACTCAGTAAATCTTACTGGTTTGACTCCTAACACTACATATTATTACAAAGCCTATGCTATCAATAGTACAGGAGTTGGTTATTCAAGTGTTAAATATTCAGATGTAAGTTCATTTAAAACTTTGGCATCAGCTGTTGTTACACCAGTAACTCCAGCAGTAACTTCAACAAGAGATTTAACAATTAGTATCCCTGCAGTTAACCCAAATCCTACTTCACTTGGAACAAATACAATATTTACAGGTGTAGCTAGTGTTAATAATGCATTTACAGTATCGACACCAATCGTTGCTAATATTCAAATATTTAAAAAATCAAATGGTACTGGTGGTCTTCTTCTTGATACTCCAATAAATTTAACTTTTGCTAATGGTTCAAAAACAGCATCAGTTTCTACAAGTAATATATTTAATCCTTCTTCTGTTCCAGTTGGTTCATACTCAGCTCGTTTCTGTATAGATAATTACACAACTTCATACAATAAGATTGCAGAGTCAAATGATTCAAATAATTGTTCAACTTATGTTAATTTTAATATACAAGCTTACAATATAGCCACAACACCAGTAACTCCAGCAGTAACTTCAACAAGAGATTTAAATATTGGTGTTCCTGTGGTTAGTCCAAGTCCTACTTCAACTGGGAAAAAGACAACATTTACAGGTGTAGCTAGTACTAATGAAGCATTCACAACAGTAACAACAGTTGTAGCAGATCTTCAAATCTTCAAAGGTTCAAATGGGGTTAATGGTTTATTCCTTGATTCTCCAATAACTTTAAGTTTTGCTAAAGGTTCAAAAACAGCATCAGTTTCTACATACCAAACATTTAGTTCTAGTATTTCCGTTGGTTCATACTCAGCTCGTTTCTGTATAGATAATTACACAACTTCATACAACAAGATTGCAGAATCAAATGATTCAAATAATTGTTCAACTTATGTTAATTTCACAATAGGTGGAGACAAGTCAGCAACAATAACACAAATCCCAGTATCTTCATCAACTTCAAAACAAGATTTGTACATATCTGAACCATCACTTAGTCTAGCGCTTGTTCGTGCAGCTAAAGATGTCAAATTTACATCTTCTGTTAGTAGTACTACTGCTTTCCCAGCAGCAACTAAGGTTGTGGGTAATCTACAAATATATAATGGTTCTAATGGTTCTAATGGTTTACACAAAGATATTCCAGTTACATTAGTCTTTAATAAAGGCGTAAAATCAGTGATAGCTTCTGTTAATTATAATTTCCCAGCATCTTTAGTTGGTTCATATTCAGCTCGTTATTGTGTAGATTTGAGTAATAATGTTGTTGAGTTTAGTGAAAAAAATTTATGTTCAAAATATATTAATTTCCCAGTAATCCTTCCAGATCTTACTCCTGTGTTGTCTGTTAATTCTTCATACAAAAACAATGCTTCAAGTGAAATTAAAGCAACTGTAAAAAATATTGGAACAGATACAGTTTCCTTAAATTATGTGAACACATTTGAAATAACAGATGGGTTAAACGGAGCTGGAATTAAAACAGTAAATACTTCTAAGAGTTCAGTACAACTTATTCGTGAGAGTGAATCTTATGAAATAGTTGGTTCATTTTTCCCTAAAAAGGTAGGAACATATTCAATTCGTGCTTGTGTTGATACTCGTAATTATATTACTGAGTCGAACGAGGCTAATAACTGTTCAGCTTGGGTTTCTGTGGTTTCTAAATAATCAGTTTGTATAATAATAAAAACCCTCTGATTTAATCAGAGGGTTTTTATTATTTAATTTTAAGAGATTTTAAGAAAGTGTCTAATTCCTCATCTTTTATTTCTCTGTATTCTCCAGGACCTATTTTCCCAAGTTCTATATTCATTATTCTTATGCGTCTTAGGTCTGTTACTTTATGGTGTAAAGCTTCACACATTCTTCTTATCTGGCGTTTCTTACCCTCTGTAAGTATTATGTGGAAGGTATCTAATGATTTTGGCTTACGCCATATCTCACATTTTTTACTTACAAATTTATCAAAATGAACTCCATTACCCATAAGTTGTATAAATTTATCTGAAAAGTTTGGCTCAACTTTTACTATATATTCTTTGTCGTGAATATATTTAGGGGAGAGTAGTCTATCCGTTATTCTACCATCGTTTGTTATAATGATGAGACCGTGAGAGTCTTTATCTAATCGTCCAATAGGGAATACTTTAACAGGGAATTTGGTTGCACTTAGTATATCTTTTGCTCCAGAATCTTTATTTGTAGAAACTCCTATGGATTTATTATAGGCATAGTAAACATACTCTTTTTTAGGAGCCTTGTGGCTTACTCTTACTTTATCATACTCATAGACAAGGTCACCAAGGACTGCCTTTTTACCATTAATAGATACAAATCCTTTTTTGATAAGCTCATCGCCCCCTTTTCTTGTGGAAAAGTTTTTTAATGCTAAGAATTTATTGATTCGCATTGGGTATAGTGTATTCATTGTTTATGTGATTATTTTTTAATTTAGAAATAAAATAAAATCCTGATAGCATTATTATTCCTAGTATTATAAATAAATAATTAAATGGTAATATAATAAAAATTAATGTTGCAATAACTGGGGCGATGATATAGGCCACAGGGTACATATCTCTATATATACCGAGAAGGTAAGCATCTTCGTCTGTTATATGGGAAAAGAAATATATTTCTCCTGTTGTTTCTATTATACTAGCTCCTATTCTTGTTGCAAAGAGAATAATACCCCAGAATATAACACTAGTAGATGACATAAAAGAAATAGATATAGTAGAAAGAATCATAATAACGAAACCAATACTTAGGAGCTTTCTTTTGCTTACATGGTATTTATCTATAATGTATCCAATCGGTAAACCTAAGAATACAAAAGGGGCAAGCATTATTGTAAATATAATTCCGACTTGGCTCCAATTAAAATTTAAATGATTTATTAGGTATATAGGAGTATAAACAACCATCCATGCAAAAAAGAATTGTAAGAGTAGATTTATGAATACAATTGAAAACATGTGTTTGTTTATTCTCAAGTATTTTAAAGTTTGAAAAAATGGCTCTCTTTTGTAAGTTCCATCCTTAAATGTTTTTACAGAAAAAACAAGTCCTATTGTCATCAATGCAACCATCAAAAATGCTAAAAGATAAATAGCCTTGTATCCTCCTTCTTTTGTTATCATAAAAGCAGCTATGAGAGGAGATAGCATATACGCAGTATTAATTATTGTAAGATATGCTCCTCTAGTTTTACCTGTGTTAATCCTGTCACTAAAATGTTCTATGAATATATCAATACAAAATAGCACTAGTGTGTTTGTCAGTGAAAATAAGACGAAAGATGCTCCTATGATGTAAGGAATAGATGATGTTATAAGCCCTATTAACGAAATCATATTAATGATGAGGAATATCAGTATTAACCTCCTATTTCCTATGTGTTTTAGTATCTTTGCACTTTGGGAGAAAATAAAAAGAGTTAATACTGATGCTACTGTATATAAGATACCAATATAATCTTCATTAAAAAATTTTGTTAAAAATGTTGAATTAACATAAGCAGATACTGCTATATGTAAACTAAATATAAAAGACAAAATATAAATTTTTTTTATTTTATTCATCTTAGATTAGATACTCAATAGTACTGGAATTACAAGAGGGCGTTTTGCTGTTTTCTGAAAAAGGAATTTAGAAATATTGTCTCCTAGATCTGTTTTAATTGTATCGAAGTCTAAAGGTTTGAAACCTTTAGTATCATCTTCAATTGTTTTTTTGATTATTAGTCTAACTTGATGTAGTAACTCTTGGTTTTCTTTAAGATATATAAAACCACGAGAGATAATGTCTGGAGATTTTCTAAGCTTTCCCGTTGTTGAGTCTATTGTGGCAATAAGGACAAACATTCCATCTTGTGCAAGCATCACTCTGTCTCTTATTACTACGTCTTGTTCATCTCCCACAGAAAATCCATCTACCATCATAGGGCCAGAAGGAGCTTTTTCTTTTCTAAGTACAATTTTTGAACCTTCGTCTACTATCTCTATTATAGAACCATTATCTGGTACTATTATATTCTCTTCAGGCATCCCGATAGACATCGCAATCTCTTTGTGTTTTACAAGCATAGAGTGCCATCCGTGAATTGGGACAAAGAATTTAGGGTGAGTTTTTCTGTGAAGCCATTTGATATCTTCTTGATTTCCGTGTCCTGTTGCATGGATATATTCTTCACTTGTTCTATAACTCACAATACGAACACCGTGACGTGAAAGATTGTCTTTAAGGTGCTGGACAGCTATTTCATTTCCAGGAACGATAGAAGAGGATAGTATTATAGTGTCTCCTGGTTTTATTGAGAATTTTTTATGAGTTTTATTTGCAGCTCTACCTAGTGCGGCAAATTCCTCTCCTTGGGCTCCTGTCATCATTATAAGAACTTTATTTGGTGGGTAGCTGTCAGCGTCCTCAACAGGGATTATCGTTCCTTTTTTGGGTTTAAATATTCCTGCTAATTCACACACTTCCATATTACTCTTTAAGGATCTACCATCAAGTACGACTTTTTTACCAAGAGATTCTGCGATCTCTACTATTTTCATAAGACGAGTTATTGATGATGCAAATGCTGAAATAATAATACGTCCTGATATTTGTTTAATTAACTTCTCTAATCCTTCATGAACCTTTATTTCAGGTAGAGAGAATCCCTCATTCTCTATGTTTGTAGAGTCAGTCATAAGTAATAAAACTTTTTCTTTATCGAAGAATGCATATTCCTTTTCTTCTTCTGGTGTTACTACTCCATTTATCTGGTCTAGCTTGTAATCCCCAGGGGTTACTATAGAGCCATATGGTGTTTCTATTACTATTCCCATAGAGTCTGGCATTGTATGAGTCACACCGAAGAATCTAATTCTTATGTTCCCAGCATAGACAACTGAATCTTTCTCTACTATATTTGCATTTAATGGGGGAAGGTGAGGGAACTCTTCTTGTCGTCTTTTCATTACTAAGATAGAAAGATTTCTAGAGTAAAGAGGCGGATTGCCAATACGACTCATAACCAAAGGGATTCCTCCGATATGATCTAGGTGTCCGTGAGTTACTAACATTGCTCGAATTTTATCTTTATTTTCTTCTAGGTATGTTGTGTTTGGTATTATGTAATCTATACCAGGAGTACTCTCTGTTTTAAATTGCATTCCAGCATCAACAACAATAATATCATTGCCAATTTCTATAGCAGTCATATTCTTTCCTATTTCTTCAACCCCTCCTAATGGGATGATTCTTATTACTCCATCACTTATTTTAGGGATTGAAAAGCTTTTCTTTTTTGAACTTGATCCCATAATTCTAGGTGCTGAATTAGGTGGTAGTATTCGTGATTTACGGTTACCTTTATTGTTTACATATTGATAACTACCCTTATTATTCTTCCTAGGAAATTGATTTGGGTTTGTTTGTTTGTTTGTTGTATTTTTATTTTCTGTATTAGTTACATTATTATTTTTATGTAAAACACGAATATTTCTATTCTTATTTGTATTAAAGTTTTGATGTGGTCTTACTTTTGTATCATTTTGAGTTATTTGTTTTTTTTCATTCATATATTATTTGGCGAATATTTTCCATACGAGATCTTCTTTTGCATACCAATCATAGATTGAAGCAAAGCGATCCGAGGAGACGCTTAGTGTATTAATTTGTATATTGTTAACTGTTTTCGATGTTATATAAATATACTGAGGGGAGTATATCATTAAAGCTTGTGGGTTTTTATCAAATTCATTTACAAGATTCTTGTATTTTGGAAGTCTATCTTCTAGGGTTAGGGTCTTTTGTATTGATTCAAGCAGAGTATCTATGCTTTTGTTATTATACATAGCTATGTTAAGACCAGGGTCTGTTCTTTGTGAAGAATGCCAGAAAGAATAAAGATCAGATTCATGGTTTATTATTTGACCAAAGAAAAGTGATTCGTAGTCTCTGTTTCTTATGGTTTGACTTAATTGTCCTGTTTCGTAAACCTTATCTGTATTTACAACGGCACCTATTTTCTCTAGTTCTGATTTTATTATCTCAACAGTTTTTTTAAGCTCAGGTGTGTTACCTGTGATAATTGAAAATGATAGTTTAGTTACCGCTCCGTTATTCACAGAAACTTTCTGGGTTACAGTTTTCTTTCCCACCTTTTTTGTTATAGTCTTTGTTGTTGCACCTCCTTTTACCATTACTCCATCTTCTCCTTTATGCCACCCAGCTTTTTCTAGTATCTGTATAGCTTCTTCTGTTTGAGAATCAGTAAAATCTTGATTATTCACTTCTTCTGTAATGTATTTAGGGACAGGATTGTGGATAGTAGAACCGTATCCTTTCAAAACTTCATCAACTATAAATTTTCTGTTAAGTGCGATATCAAAAGCTTTTACCACTGATTGATCTTCAAATATTTTATTCTTGTTACTGTTTAAAAACAAGCTAAATGATCTTGATAGGGTGGCAGTATGGATTTTGTAATTAGATGTTTTTATTTTTAATACATTCTCGGGACTTATTCCTCCAGCTTGATCGATAGACCCATTCTCTAGAGCTTTAATTAAATCTTTTTCATTAGAAAAAGAGAAGAAGTTTATCCTCTTTATGTGGGGGACACCAAGAGCAAAATTTTTAAAATATTTTAATTCATATTTTTCTGGGACTCCATCTTTATTTTTGGAAACAGAAGTTATTTTGTAAGGACCAGAACCAATAGCTTTTATGTTAAATTTAGACAGAGAGAACTCTTGAGTATTAACATTTTTCCATAAAGCTTTTGGAATGATTCCAACAGTTGTATTGTCCATAAAAGATATGTATGGTTCTTTAAGTTTGAAAACAACAGTTAAATCATCTTTTTTGATAACTTCTACTCCGTCCCAGCTAGCTTTTTTGGGACTTTTTATTAGAGGGTCTTTTATCTTTTCTATTGTAAAAATAACATCATCTGCTGAAATATTTGTCCCGTCGTGGAATTCTAAGTTATCTTTAAGGATAAATGTGTACATAGTCCCATCTTTTGATATCTCGTAAAATTCAGCCATATCTTTAATGAACTCTCCGTTTGAATTTTTTCTCATTAATCCAGAGTACACTATTGATGTTAGGTCTCTGTCGGCGTCTGATGTCGCAAGTACGGGGTTAACTAATACAGGCATTCCTATAATACCTTCATTTATAGTTCCTCCACTTGCCGGAACTTGAACCATAAAATAATTATTAATTCTTAATAAAATAGCTATTACTACAGATAATGATATTAAAAGTAAAATAACAAAAGTAATAAGTTCTTTTTTTGAAAAAGTCTTAACTGCAAAAGCAGTTTCTCTTTTACTAGGAATACGAAATTCTTTAATAAAATTTATAAATTTATGCATAAAGCATTATGTAATTGAGTATATTCTGTTAATAGTTTTGGACTATTTGATGAATATTGCAACGATAGCTGATACAACAAAAAGCACTCCTATTATGATAGTTGTAGTAAAGATAAACTTCTCAAAACCACGTCTTGTATGGTAAAGTCCACCTCCATCTCCTCCGCCGAAAGCACCACCGGCTCCAGCCTCTGAGTGTTGAAATAGAATAGCAGCAATTAAAATAATCGCGAGTATTATTTGTATATAAGGTAATATAGTAGCAATAATCATCATATAATTAGATGATAGCATAAAATGGATATGAATGCAATTATTTGAGGTGTGGTTAGGGTAGGGGTAAAACGAAAAAGAGTGCATAAATTACACTCTTTTTAGACCCACATTTTTGGGTAAGTAGAAGAGGAGTCTTGAATCTTACAGATTCGGTATACCTTTCACAATTTTTAAAATTATTAAATTTTAAAAATTAAGTTCAAGGTTTTCAAGATCCTCTCACACAAGCAAAGCAGTTTGCTTGCTCTGGGCACTATATGAAAAAACACTATAAAAATAGTGTTTTTTCATATAGTGCCCAGGAGAGGACTTGAACCTCCAAGGATTGCTCCACTAGTTCCTAAGACTAGCGCGTATACCAATTCCGCCACCTGGGCATAAGATTATATTAGCAAAAAAATATATAAATTGCTAGCTTTTATTTTTAATTACTTCTAAAAATACAAACAGTATTTATCAAAATTTTTCTGAGGCGTGGAGCGGAATTGAACCGCTGCATAGAGATTTTGCAGATCTCTGCCTTACCACTTGGCTACCACGCCTTAATTAAATTGTAAACTAATTTTTATAAAAACTTGAATATATAATCTTGGCAGAAATCTCTGTCTTATTTTATCTCGCTTCGCTCCTGCCACTTGGCTACCACGCCGATATTAAAAATTGAAACCGAATATATACTAAACATTATTTAACAATTCGTCAATTTTTTGACGGTTCTTTTCTCCTTCGTCTATAAATACATCAAGGTAGGGGATTGGGTTTATTTTTAGATTTTTTGAAACATTTTTACGAAGTTCTCCTAAATTTCTTTTTATAAAACCATACGCTGCCTTTTCTTTTTCTTTAGGTAAAACACTTATCATTATTTTAGCCCTTTTATTATCTTCAGAAAGCGTAACTCTCGTTACTGTTATTAGGGAAGAGTGACTAGCTTCTTTTTCTATAAAAGTAGCAGACAATTCTCTTATTCTTTCTTTTATTTTTTCGTTTCTAAATTCAGACATATAAATAATTATTTTAATACTGTAATAAAGGCTTCTAATACATCTCCTCCCGATATATCCGTTTTAGATTCAACAAGGATTCCACAGTCATTTCCTTCTAATACTTCTTTTGATTTAATTTTATTCATTTGAAGCTCTACTATTTTCCCACTTCCAATTTCAAAATCACGACGCACAATACGGACATTACCCCCAAGTGTGATTCTTCCTGTTGTTACTTTTCCTCCGACAACTTGCTTGCCTTTTGTTTCTCCAAAAGTTTTTAAAACTTTTAAAGAGCCAGTTACTTCTATTATTTCTTGACGAGGTCTGCGTTCTTCCATAATTTCTTTTAGCCAGTCTGTGAGTTTATATATAATATCAAAAGTTTCTATTTTTACTTTTAGAGATTCATTTAAATCTCTAGCACTATTATCTATTTTAGTATTAAAACCAACAATAATACTTTCATTATTTATACTTCCCATTCTCAAGTCTGATTCATTAATGGCACCTACACCACTACTAACTACCTTAAAAGAAATATCTTCTGTATTTAGTTTGTTTAGTTCCTTTTCTATTGCTTCTATAGATCCCATGACATCTGTTTTTATAATAATGGGAAGTATTTTGCCAGGAGCTTTTTCTTCTTGCTTGTAGTTTATTTTTTCGTTCTTTTCATTTTTTACTTGCTCTATATATTTTTCAGCTTCTTTCTTTGTATCAAAAGACTCAAAAGTATTTCCAACTTCTGGCATGTTATCAAAACCAATAAGTCTAATAGGGGAAGAGAATTGAGATTCTTTTATTGGTTTACCAAGAAAATTTTCCATCATTCTGGTGTTTACTATTGATGTTCCAGAGACAACAAACATCCCAGATCTAAGTACTCCATCTTTTATTATACAACTAGCAGAAATGCCTTTTTTTGGATCTCTTTTAGCTTCAATTATTATACCGCTGGCATTGTTCTTCATATTACCTTTTAAGTTTTCCATTTCAGAAACAAGAAGAATCATATCAAGAAGATCACTTACCCCTGTCCCAATTTTCGCAGAAATAAGAACAAATGGAATATCTCCACCCATACCCTCGAGATATATACCTTTTTCAACTAGATCCATTTTGGTTTTTTCTATATTTGCATTTGGTCTGTCAATTTTATTAATTGCTACAATATAAGGAATTTTACTTTCTATAATAGTATTATAAGCCTCAAGAGTTTGTGCTTTTACAGAATCTTCTGCAGAAACTACAAGTATCGCAATATCTGCGGTGTTTGCTCCACGCTCACGCATTTTAGAAAAAGCCTCATGTCCAGGAGTATCTAGGAATGTAATAAGTTTATTTTCTCCTTTTTCATTTTTGTGGCTAACTTCATATGCGCTAATACTTTGAGTTATACCTCCAGCCTCACAATCCACTATGTTTGTTTTACGAATATAATCAAGAAGTGTTGATTTCCCATGATCAACATGACCCATTACAACTACAACAGGGGGGCGCTCATTAGTATTTTCTTGTTTTATATTTTCATTCATTGTGTTTATTTATTTAAGTGATTTTTTTAGGACGTTTTGTTCTTCTTCGGAAAGGTCAAAGTCTGATTTTCCTTTAGATATTGGTTTTGCAAAAATGCTCATACGGTCCCTAGCATAAAGACTTGATATTATCACACCATTACCTTCATCGTTTAAGAATGACATTGCAAAACTCTGATTACTACCAGCATCTTCAAATGGATTGAATCTAATTACCTCAATATTTCGAATAGACTTATCTAACCTTTTATCTACTTCTGTTAGGTGTTCATTTATTTTAATTTGCATATCTTTAAGCTCTGCCATTTGGCTGTCTAGCTTAATCATGACATCTTCTAAATTTTTACCTTTAGTTCCTACAAAAAACTTTTTAAAACGATGCTCTGTCTTAGTAATCCAAATAATAAGAATTATAACAACAAAAGCTAGTATGTAAATTAAAATAGTAGTATTCATAACTTAGGATAGTATATACTAAATAAGCATTTTTTACAATGCTATGTTATAGTTAGTTATATATTGGTAAATATGAAATAAATGTTTATAAAATAAATTAAATAATGATTAATTTAAAGAGAAAAAAAGAAATATATTTAGACAATGCTTCTGCTACACCTATAGATAAGACAGTACTAAGGTGTATGAGATTATTAGAAAAAAGCCTATTTGCAAATCCTAGCTCTATTCACGGTAAGGGTGTGGATTCTAGAAATGTAATTGAAGAATCTAGGGGAAAGATAGCTAGGCTTATAAATGCACACCATGATGAAATTATTTTTACTGGTAGTGGTACAGAGAGCGATGCTCTTGCTATTTTAGGTGTGGTTTATGAATTTAGAAAAAATAACAAAAATATATTACCTCATATTATTACAACAAATATAGAGCATTCAGCAGTACTAGAAAATTATAAATTATTAGAAGAGAGGGGAGAAGCAGAAGTGACTTATGTGGAAGTGGAAGAAAACGGAATTGTAAACCCAAAAGAAATAAAAAAAGTATTGAAAGAAAATACAATTCTTATCTCAGTAATGTATGCGAATAACGAAAATGGAACTATACAACCAATACAAGAAATTGCAAAAGAAATAAGGCATTTTAGAAAAGAAAAAAATAAATCCTGCAAAGAATGTTCTTTTGGATTGCCTTGGGAGACTGACGAGGCGAGCACGAGGAATTTTTCACCAGAAAAATATCCGTGGAATCCAAAGGAATATTATTGTAAGGATTATTTTTTACAATGCCCAATATTTCACACAGATGCTTGTCAGGCAATGAATTATTTGGAAACTTCAAATATTGAAAAGCTGGGAGTAGATCTGATGTCTTTTAATAGTTCAAAAATTTATGGACCAAAAGGGGTTGGTGTTTTATATAAGAAAAGGAATGTTAAACTAGGTACTATTTATGGTGGTGGAGGTCAAGAGTTTGGTTTAAGATCTGGAACTGAAAATACAGTTTCTATTTATGGAGCTTCTAGAGCTTTTGAGATTTCAGAAAAAATGAAGAAAATGGAAAGTGAAAGACTTACCAAAATTCGTGATTATGGAATAGAAAAATTATTTTCTTTAAAAGATGAAACTGGTTATGAAATATTTCTGAATGGTGATAGGGAAGCTAGACTTCCAAATAATATAAATATTTCTATACCTTTGATTTCTAGTGAATTACTTGTCATAGAATTGTCAGCGAAAGGAGTGTATATATCTGAGAAAAGCGCGTGTCAAAGTAAAGATGGAGATGGTCATACTCTTCGTATTTCTTTAGGAAGGGAAACAACAAAACAGGATATGGATTATTTGGTTTCTTCATTAAGTTCAATTTTAAAAAAGTATAAATCTTTTAAATAAATTTAGCTTTTATGCTATAATACATGTATGGATATTAAAGAATTAGACAAAAGACAAATGGTTCTACTTACACTACTTATTACTTTTGTGGTGTCTATTGCTACTGGGATTGTTACTGTTTCTCTTATGAATCAAGCACCGAAAAGTGTCCCTTATACTGTGAATAATGTTATCCAGAGGACCATAGAAAAGGTTAGTACTGTTTCTTCTATTTCTTCTTCTGACACTGTAGATAAAAAAGAAAATCAAAAAGAAGAAGAGAGTTCTAATTCTTATGGTGGTGATATAAATATTAAAATATACAGAGGGGATTTTGTAGAGGAGTCAAAACTACAAGGAGAAGGTGTCCTTATTTCTGATTCAGGTTTAATTATTGCAGATTCAAGTATTTTAAATGGAGATGATAAATACACTATTAGTTTGGATTCTAAATTATTTGATTTAAAATTTGTTAAAAAGTTTAATAATGGTTTGTCTATTTTACAGATTGCGGAAAAGGTTAAAAATTCAGAAGAGTCTAAAGAGGAAAACAATGAAAGTTTACCTAAGCCAAGTGATTCTTCTATAGTTTTACCTGTTAGTAATCCCATCCAGTAGATTGAATACCTAAGTATTTATTATTTAATATTTGGTTAGGTTATTAATTAGCCTAATATAAAAATATATGCCACCATTTAATCATTTTACAACTAAAGCTAAAGAGGTTATAAGAAAAGCACATGAACTTGCCATTGAGAGGGGAGTAAATCATGTGAATTCTTTGCATTTACTTACTGCTCTTCTTATTCAAGAGGATTCTTTAATTATCTCTATTTTGGATAAAATGGAGATAGACACTGCTTTACTTTTAGAAAATTTAGAAGAAAAAATTGAAGGGCCAGAAAATAGAAATACGGTTTCTCCTTCTTATCAAATTTATTTAACTCCAGATTTAGCTCAATCTATAGAAAATTCTAGTAAAGTTGCAACAGTTATGAAAGATGAGTTTGTATCTACTGAACATCTTTTCCTTTCAGTTTTAGAAACCCCAGGAGAAGCTAGGGATTTACTTATGCGTTTTAAAATTGCGAAAGATAAGGTTTTAAATGTTTTAGAGTTATTCCGTAATAATAAAAATATAGATGGAGGTTCTGGTGCTCCTAAAAAGCCGAAGCTTCTTGTTAAATTTACTCGTAACTTAACAGATCTTGCTAAACAAGACAAATTAGATCCTGTAATAGGTAGAGATAGCGAAATTATGCGTATGATGCAAATACTTTCTCGTCGCACAAAGAATAACCCTATTCTTATTGGTGATGCAGGTACAGGGAAAACTGCAGTAGCTGAGGCTTTGGCTATTAGAATAGCAAAGAATGATGTACCTGAAAGTTTAAAAGATAAAGAAATTGTGGCTCTTGATTTGGGGTTACTTTTATCTGGTACAAAATATAGAGGAGAGTTTGAAGAAAGACTTCGTGGAATAATGAAAGAAATAGAAAAGTCAGATGGTAAAATAATTCTTTTTATTGATGAAATACATACCATTGTTGGAGCTGGAAGTTCTGAGGGTTCTCTCGATGCTTCGAATATGCTTAAGCCTGCGCTTGCTAGAGGTGAACTTCGTGCAATAGGAGCAACTACTTTAAAAGAGTATCAGAAGCACATAGAGAAAGACCCAGCTCTTGCTCGTCGTTTTCAGCCTGTTTACATAGATGAACCAAATATAGATGATGCTGTTGCTATACTTCGTGGTCTTAAAGAGAAATATGAACTTTTCCACGGTGTTCGTATTACAGATGATGCAATTATTTCTGCTGTAAATTTAAGTTCTAGATATATTACGAATCGATATCTTCCAGATAAGGCAGTTGATCTTATAGATGAAGCAGCTTCATCTCTTCGTCTTGCTCTTGAGAATAAGCCTCAAGTTCTTGAGGATGCTCATAGGAAAATAATGCGTTTCGAAATAGAGAAAGAAGCTTTATTAAAAGAAGTTTCTAGAGGTGATAAAGACGAAGAAAGTAGAGATGCTAAAATAAGAGTTAAGGATATTGAAAAAGAAATAGCAAATCTTAAAGAGAAGACCTCAGAGATTGAACTTAAGTGGAAGAATGAAAAAGAAACAGTTGCAGAAATTCGTAAAATTAAAAAAGAGTTAGAGGCTCTTCGTATAGAAGGTGAGGCTACAGAAATGAGAGCTGATTTGACTAGAGCTGCAGAAATTCGTTACGGGGAAATTCCAGATCTTCAAAAGAAATTAGAAATAAAAGTTTCTAGATTAAAAAAGTTACAAAAATCTAGAAGAATTTTAAAGGAAGATATTACTTCAGAAGATATTGCTTTGGTTGTATCTAGGTGGACAGGTATTCCTTTGGTAAAAATGATGGAAGAAGAAAGGAAGAAATTAAGAGAGATCGAAGATGAATTAAGGAAAAGAGTTGTTGGACAAGATGATGCTATTAAAAAGATTGCTAATGTTGTTCGTCGTAGTCGAGTAGGGATTTCTGATCCTAATAAACCTATAGGTTCTTTTATATTTTTGGGTCCTACAGGGGTTGGGAAGACAGAGTTGACTAAATCTCTTGCTGAATTTATGTTTGATGATGACAGAGCTCTTATAAGGATAGACATGAGTGAATATATGGAGCGTCACAGTGTTTCTAAACTTATAGGTTCACCTCCTGGTTATGTAGGGTATGATGAGTCTGGTAATCTAACAGAGGCTGTTCGTCATCGTCCTTATTCTGTAGTTTTATTTGATGAGATTGAAAAAGCTCACCCAGAAGTGTTTAATATTCTTCTTCAGGTTCTGGATGAAGGTAGGCTTACTGATTCTAAGGGGAGAGTTGTTAATTTTAAAAATACAATTATAATTCTTACTTCAAATATTGGATCTAGCTTTATTGATAAAATGGAATCTATTGGTTTTAGTAATAAAAACGCAAAAGATGAATATGTACAAACAAAAGATAGGGTTCTAGGTTCTTTGAAAGATTTTTTCCGTCCAGAATTTTTAAATAGGTTAGATGACATTATTGTATTTGATATATTATCCATGGAGGCAATAAGGCATATAGTTGATCTAAAGATAAATATTATTCGTGAAAGATTATTAACTAAAGGGATAAATATAAGTATTGATGAAAATGTTTTGAATTATTTGGCTAAAGAGGGTTATGATCCTCATTTTGGTGCGAGACCACTAGGGAGACTTATTCAGGATAGAATATTAAATCCAATTACTAATTTTATGATAAATGAATCTGTTAAAAACGGAGATGTCGTAAATATTGGTATTAAAAACAACGAATTACAAATAGAGGTGAAAAAAAGAAAAATCTTATCAAATACAAAAGTTTCAATAAAGAATAAAAAACAAATCCCCTAAATAGGGGGTTTGTTTTTTAGGTTAAATAAAAGATTTTTTTAATAAAATGATAATAAGGTATTTTATTTGAAAAAAAAGAAAAATCATGTATAATGGTTGAGTTAATGCGTCGGTGGTGGAGTGGTCTATCACAACAGACTGTAAATCTGTCGGCCTTGGCCTTCGTTGGTTCGAATCCAACCCGGCGCACAAATAAAAAATCCCAAGCGAAAGCATTGGGATTTTTTATTTGTGCGCCGGAGCTTTGTCTCTGCAGACAAAGCGTGTTGGATTCGAAAACCTTTTCCTTGTGAGTGTACTCACGAATGGAAAAGGTGTACTGAACCTGTAAGGTTCGAAAAGGCTACTGCCGATCCAACCTTTTTCAGCAGAAAAATACTTGTGACCGAAATATGTAATCATGGTCCAACCTTCATTTTTTTAATTTTAATTTTTGTGATAAAATAATAAACATGGCACAACTTTATGGTAATTCAATATTTTGGGTAGATGTAAATAAAATAGAACCTAACCCTTTTCAGCCTCGTCGAGAATTCGATGAAGCTCGTTTAAAAGATTTAGCAGATTCAATTCGTCAATATGGGCTACTTCAGCCAATGACTGTTTCAAGGGTTGAAAAGATAAAAGATGGTGAGGGCGTGGAGGTAACTTATGAGCTTATCGCAGGAGAAAGAAGGCTTAGAGCTTCGAAATTAGCAGGAATTACACAAGTGCCTGTTATTATTCGTGTTGGTGATGATAATATGGCTAAGCTTGAGTTGTCTATTATCGAAAACTTACAACGTGAAGATTTAAATGCTGTTGAGAGGGCTCGTGCGTTTATGCGTTTAGCTGAAGAATTTAAATTTACACATGCACAAATTGGGGCCAAAATGGGTAAGAGTCGTGAGTATGTTTCAAATACTTTACGCTTACTTGCTCTACCTCAAGAAGTGTTAGATGCACTTTCAGCTGGGAAAATAAATGAAGGTCATACTCGTCCTATCCTTATGCTTGCAGATCGCCCCGAAGAGCAAACGGTTTTATTTAAGGAAATAGTCTTTAAAAAGATTTCTGTTCGTGAGGCAGAGAGAATAGCTAGAAGAATTGCATTTGATAGGGTTAGAAGGAAAGAATATTTAGTTGATCCTGAAATAGCAGAAATGGAAGAAGTTCTTCAGGAGGCGTTGGGTACTAGAGTCCATATTGAGAAAAAAGAAAATGGGGGACAGATTACAATCGATTTCTTCACAAATGATGACCTTCATACTATTATGGGTATGATAAAAGCAAGAGAAGGTAATACTGGTAATAAGAATGAGATGTTGAATAAATTTATTTCATTACAGCAATCAGTTGATTCAAGTAATATTAATGAACCTATAGCAAATAGTGATGTTATCCCTGAGGATAATTCACATCTAATAGATGATAGAACACCAGAGGAAGTAAAAAAGTCAGAAGAAGATATTGATTTGTATAATATTAAAAATTTCTCAATTTAATAAAATTAAAAAACATTCTACATATGTAGAATGTTTTTTAATTTTTACCAAATGATAAGAATTTTGAGAGTAAGCTGTGTTCTTTCAAATAAAGATTTATTCTTTTTCTAGCCAATGTTGTTTTTGCATGATCTAACCATTTGGATGATGGTTTGGCGTTTTTATTTACTTGTACTTCTACAATATTATGTGTTTTAAGTATTGTATGCAGTGCTACATTTTTTCCATTTATCTTTGCACCTTGAGCATGATCTCCTAGATCTGTGTGGATAGCATAAGCAAAATCTACAACAGACGATCCTTCAGGTAAGTCAACAATATCTCCTCTTGGGGTAAACACAAAGACTCTATCTTTGAAGAAATTCATTTTAATAGTCTCCAATAATTTTTCTGGCTTTTCTTTATCTTCTTTATTTAGTTCTTGTAGTTCATGAACCCAATTATATTGATTAGGTTTTATATTTTTAATACTACCTTTTTCTTTATATATAAAGTGAGCAGCGATTCCGTTTTCTGCTTGTTCATGCATTTCATGTGTTCTTATCTGTATTTCCACAATACCACCAGTTCCTGTGAATATCGTAGTATGAAGACTTTGATATCCGTTTGATTTTGGTACTGCAATATAATCTTTAAATCTTTGAGGAACAGGAGTCCATTCACCGTGTATGATTCCTAGTACATGATAACAGTCAGCTACTGTATTTACCATTACACGAAGAGCTATTATATCGTAAACCTTACCGATATCCATATCGTATTTTTGGAGTTTTCTCCATAGAGAGTATAAATGTTTCTGACGGTAGTTTAGCTCATAATTTTTAATACGCTCCTTTCTTAATTTTTCAGTTAATTTATCTTTTACTTCTAATAGATATTTTTCTTTTGCATCCTTTTTTTCTAAAAGCATTTTACTTACTTCTAAATATTCTTTTGGGTATGCATACTTAAAAGCTGCATCTTCAAGTCTTCCTTTGAGGAGACCCATTGATAATCTATTTGCTAATGGTGCATAGACTTCGAGTGTCTCTAAAGCAATTCTTTTTTGTTTGTCTGGTCGGACATGTTCGAGTGTTTCGATATTGTGAAGTCTATCTGCAAGTTTTATTACAAGGACTCTAAGATCTTCCGCCATTGAAATAAAGAATTTGCGTAGATTTTCTACATTTCGCTCAATTCCTTTGTATTTAACTGTTCCAAGTTTTGTAACTCCATTAACAAGAGAAACTATTTCTTCACCGAATTCTTTTTTAAGATCTTCTTCTGTTGTATCTGTATCTTCAAGCACATCATGAAGAAATCCTGCACATATTATAGTTGCGTTCATTCCTATTGAGGCCAAGTTGTATGCAGTAGTAAAAACATGAACAAAATACGGATCACCACTTTTCCGCAGTTGTCCCTCATGGGCTTTTTGCGCAAAATTATAAGCCTTTTCAATTATGGCCTTGTCTTTATTATCTATATCTTTCATTGCAGAAAATATTTTACTAATCTGTAAGTTCATATAATATTTATTATACACATTATATAAATATTTTCTATATTATTTTTTTATTTAGTTTATCTGGTCTATGGTTTGGACATTTGTTATTACTGCACCTCTCAGGAATTGTTTTTGTGCCATCCATCATAAGAGCTCCACACATCTCACAAATGTTTCCTGTTGGTTTTGCTTTAATAGCATTTTTACAATCAGGATAATTTGAACATGAGTAAAATATACCAAATCTTCCTTTTCGTTCCATCATTTTTCCTTTATTGCATGTGGGACAGGTGATATCAGTCATTTTTCTTTTTAATTCTTCCTCATCTTGTTTTACAAATTTACATTTTGGATAACGAGAACAAGAAATAAATGTTCCTCCTCCATCTCGCCTTTCTCTTATGACGAGTTTACCACCACCTGATTTACCTTTCTTTTCTCCACAAGTAGGACACATCTCACCAGTTTCTTTTGGACCTTCAAGTTCTATTCCCTCGATGGTTCTTGCCCCCGTACATTCTGGATAATTTGCACATGAATAGAATTTACCCGCGCGGGCTAGCTTCACTATCATATTACCTTTACACTTTGGGCAGAGCATATCACTCGGTGCTTCACCCATATTTGTAGCTTTTGCTAATTTGTCTTTTTCTTTTACCTCTTTTTGGAATGGAATATAAAAATCTTTTAATGTTTTAGCGTATTCTCTTTCTCCGTTTGATATATCATCTAGTTTGTCTTCCATCTCTGCTGTGAAAGTATCACTAATATAGTTTCCAAAATTATTTTCCAAGAAAGAAGAAACTACATCTCCCGTATCTGTAGGGAATAGAGTTTTACCTTCTTTTCTTACATAACCTCTATCTTCAATAGTCTTCATTATGGATGCATAAGTAGAAGGTCTGCCAATATCACGAGCCTCAAGTTCTTTTACTAGTCCTGCTTCTGTGTATCTGTTTGGAGGTTCTGTAAACTTTTCTTTACTTTCTAACTCTATAAGTTTGAGTTCTTCACCAATTTTTACTTCTGGTAGTTCTACATCTTCTCCACGGGCTCCTTTTTCACACATGAGCCAGCCTGGGAATAATACTCGAGATCCATTGGCTGTAAAGTCTGGAAATTCTTTTTCTGATTTATCCTCCATAATAAAAACATAAGGACGAAATTCTCCTTGTTTTATTGTAGAAAAATTATTATCATTTATATTAGCAACAATCTTTGTTTTAAGAAGTTTGGCATCAGCCATCTGTGAAGAAACAACTCTTTCCCAAATAAGCTGATAAAGATTTTTTTGTTCATCATTCATTCCAGCATTCATTTGTTCTATGTGAGTAGGGCGTATGGCTTCATGAGCTTCTTGAGCATTTTTAGATTTAGCTTTATATACATGAGCTTGAGCATATTCCTTCCCATATTTTTTTTCTACAAGAGAAAGTATTTGATTTTGAGCTACTATACTTAAGTTGGTACTATCTGTACGCATGTAAGTTATGTGTCCAGCCTCATAAAGTTTCTGAGCCACCCCCATTGTTCGTGAAGGTGAGAATCCTAGACGAGTACTTGCTGTTTGTTGAAGCGTTGATGTTGTAAACGGAGCACGAGGTTGCCTTTTTTGTTCACTGGTTTTTAAATCTTTTATAATCCACTTTTCCTTTCTTCCTAGTTCTAATATTTTATTTATAACTTTTTCATCTCGAGGTTCTTCTGTACAAGATAAATTTATTTTATCTTTTTTACTGGTTTCCCATAGTCCAGAAAGTTCCCAGTACTGTTGAGGGATGAAAGCGCGGATTTCTCTTTCTCTTTCCATTATGATTCGTAGAGCAGGGGATTGTACTCTCCCAGCGGAAAGACCATAGCGAACTTTTTTCCAGATAATTCCAGAGAGATCATATCCGACAAGTCTGTCTAGTACACGACGAGCCTCTTGAGCTTTTACTAAGTTCTGATCTATATCACGAGGATTTCTTAGTGCTTCTTCTACTGCTTCTTTTGTAATTTCATGAAATGTAACTCTTTGTATTGGGGCCTTTATTTTCTTATCTTTATCTAAGAGTTCTTTTAAATGCCAAGAAATAGCTTCTCCTTCTCGATCGGGGTCAGTTGCGAGCATTATCTCATTTGCTTTTTCTCCTAATGCTTTTAATTCATTTACAACTTTTTCTTTTCCTTTGGAAATTTCATACTTAGGGATAAAACCAGCTTCTATATCTATCGCATCTTTATTTGATTTTGGTAAATCACGAATATGTCCAATAGATGCACGCACAGTATAAACACCGTCGAGATATTTCTCGATAGTTTTTGCTTTTGATGGTGATTCAACGATTAAAAGTTTCATATATAAGTTCAAGTATTACATGAAATTATATTTTTATGCAAATTTTAAGAAAATTATTGTTAAAAATTTTGTAAAGTGAGATAATAAAAAGATGGAATTTTCTGAAGAAAATTTAAAACTAAAAGAATGCTTAGAAAAAGCAAAAATTATTTATTCTAAAAACAATGAAATTTATTGTCCTTATTTTAAACAAAAAATAACTTTAAATTCAGATGGTTTCAATCATTTACAGAATAAACCTAATCGTATGCCCAGAAATATTAATGCTCAAATAAGAAAATTGACATTATTAAGAAGAGCTATTGAATTGATTCCAAATATAGGGACATTACAAGAATATCGAATTAGATTAGAAAAAATAGATAAATTAGGTGTGGATGGGTTTTGTAAAATGAAGAATGTTAGATATTGGGGGTTTCATCATGTCTATGGGGATGAAAAGAAAAATAAAATAATAGTTATTTTAAAACAAATTGGTGATGGAAAAATAATTTTTTGGAGTGTTATGTCTGAGAATAGAGGTAAGATGTATGAGGATGGTATAGAAGAAGATTAAATAAAAAAATCCCAGAAATCTGGGGTTCTTTTATGTACCTGTCTTCAGCTTAGGAAATCCTTAGCCGAGAAGGGGCTTTCGCCCACAGGCACATTTACATAATACCATATTTTACAAATATCACAATTATCTGTGGATAACTTTTAAATCATCAAATTCCTATCCCTGCTTTATTAGTCTGGTGTTGTATACTTGAATATATGAAAAAATATCTATCAATTCTATTATTAGTAGTGTTTATTGTCCCATCTGTAGCTTTTTGCATCTTGGTGGAATCCAATTTCTTGGTTTAATGGTTGGAAATTTAATAAGGTGGAAAAAGTTGAAGAAATTCAAAATAATATTGAAGAACAAAAAATAGAAGAAAATATTGAAAACAAAAAAGAAGAATTAAACAAAACTTCTGGTTCTTCTGAAATAGAAAAGCAAAAAGATAATAATTCTGTTTCTTCAAAAATTCAGCCTAAAATATTAAATACAATAATTCCTGTATCAAGTAATAATCAAGTTCTTATTGATTTTTGTCCAAATATAGATGGAATTCAATCTATATTTCCAGCGGACATGGTTTTTAGTAAGAAATTAAATAAATGTTTAACTTATGAGGAAGAAGAAGCTTTAAATAAAATTAATCAAAAAGAAAAAGATCAAGAAGAAAAAGAAAATTTATGCATCGATAAACAAAGTAAAATAATAGATTACAAAAAGGAATTAATAACTTTAAATAATTCATATCAAAAAGCAATGAAAGATGAAGCTAAAAGAATTAATGAAAATTCTACAGGCGCGTTGAGAGGTGGAGTAACTAATTTAACTTCTAATATAAATAATGAATATTCTCAAAAAGAAGATGAAATTTATTTACAAATATCTTTAATTCAAAGTGAAATTCAATTATATTGTAATAACTAATTTTTCCTAATCTCTCCTAATTCTTCCTTAATCAATTCTTTTATCTCCATTATGGAGAGGAGGGCGTTGGCGGAGCCGACACCTATACCAAGTTCACGGATTAGCTCGTCTCGAGGCATTGGCTCGCGGAGTAGTTCAATAACTCTCATTTCATCTTTTCCACAATCAGCATATTTTTCCTTGTCTGTTTTAATTGGTTTTTCTATGTTGAATCCTAATGCTATCAAAACATCTTCACTTGTTGTTACGGGTGTTGCTCCTTGTTTTATTAGCCAGTTTGTACCATTTGAGTTTGAAGATAGTGCAGACCCTGGAACGGCAAGAACATCACGATTATAATCGAGCGCCATGCGAGCGGTTATAAGTGTGCCTGACTTTTCTTCAGCTTCTATTATCAGGACTGCTTTTGAAATTCCCGCCATAAGTCTATTCCTTTGAGGAAAAGAGTAAAGAGTAGCCTTCCAGCTAGGTTCAAGTTCAGAAATTAAACACCCTCCATTATCGACAATGTCTTGTGCAAGGTAAATATTTGTACGTGGATGAAGAACATTATTATCGAGTCCAGACCCAGGGAAAGCTATCGTTGTAAGTCCTACATCTAGCGCTGAACGATGAGCAATACTATCTATACCAAGAGCAAGACCCGAGACTATTATTATAGGGTAGCCTTTTAGTCCTTTAATTAATTTTTCACAAATTTCTTTTCCGTAAGATGTATATTTGCGTGATCCTACAACAGCAAGATATGTCATATTAGAGGGTGGAAGCTTGCCTCTAATATATAAAGTTTTGGGAGGTTGAGGAATCTCCATTAATGATTCTGGTATCTTATTTAGTTTGTAAATATCTTCCATAATATTTATATAATTTTAGAGAATTAATTCCTTATGTCTTTCTGTTTGTATATTGTATCATTTTTTTATATAATGTAAGAATGTTAGACATTAAATTCATAAAAGAGAATAAAGAGATTATTAAAGAAGGGGCTAAGAAGAAGCATATTGAAGTAAATGTCGATAATCTTATTGAGGTTGATGATAAAAGATTAGCTTTGCTTCTTTCTGTTGAAGGGTTAAGAAGTGAACAAAATAAGATGAATAACTCTATTGCAATAGAAAAGGATATGAATGCTAGGTTTCAAATGATTAATGAAATGAAGATGGTTAAAGAGGATTTAACCAAGAAAGAGGAAGAGTTAAAAGAAATTATGAAAGATTGGCAGTCTTTAATGCTTAGTATTCCGAATGTTCCAGATATCTCAGTTCCTGAAGGAAATGATGATGCGGATAATCAAGAAATTAAAACATGGGGAGAGAAAACTGTTTTCTCTTTTGAACCAAAGGATCATGTTGAACTTATGACAAAATTAAAAATGGTTGATTTTGAAAGAGGTACAAAAGTACATGGTTTTCGTGGTTACTTTTTGACTGGTGATGGAGTTAGACTCTCAATGGCCATTTGGAATTACGCTCTCGATTTTTGGTCAAATAGAGGTTTTATTCCTGTGGTACCACCTATGATAATTCGCAGAGAAACTTTTATGGGAACAGGTTATTTGCCACAAGGAGAAGAGGATTTGTATAAAACTCAAGATGGTGACTTTTTAGCAGGGACTGCCGAGGTTCCAATAATGGGATTCCACTCAGATGAAATTTTAGATATAAAAGATTTTCCTATTAAATATTTAGGATTTTCTCCTTGTTATCGTAGAGAAGCCGGAAGTCATTCAAAGGATGTAAAAGGTCTTATTCGAGTTCATGAATTTTATAAATTTGAACAAGTTGTTCTTTGTGAAGCCAGTCATCAATCTTCTGTTGATTATCATGATCAAATAAATCGCAACACTGAAGAGTTTGTTGAATCTTTAGGCATTCCTTATCATACCGTTGTTAATTGTGGAGGTGATTTGGGTATGGGGCAGGTTAAAAAATATGATATCGAACTTTGGGTCCCTAAAGAAAATAAATATAGAGAGATTAGTTCTGCTTCATATTTTCATGACTTCCAAACTCGCCGTCTAAATATTCGTTATAGAGACGAAGAGGGTAAGATGCGTTACGCACACTCACTAAATTGTACCGCTATTCCTACTCCACGAATTCTTGTATCTCTTGTTGAGAATTTTCAGCAAGCTGATGGTACTATTAAGATTCCAGAAGTTTTACAGAAGTATTTTGGTAAAGATATTATTTCATAATAAAAAATATGCGAGATATACCCACATCTCCACGAATTATTGAACTTAAACGTAAAACTAGGAAAAAGTTTTTGCGATTATTTGTGTTATCTTTGATTCTTTTTGTTTCTATAATTATAGGATTGTCTTATTTTTCTAATGATAGACATCTAATAATAGATAGTATAAATATAGAGGGTACAAATATTATTGATGTAAATAATGTAAATTCTTTTATTAAAGAAAAACTTTCAGGTAAATATTTTTATCTTTTTAATCGTGCAAATGGGTTGGTGTATCCAGAAGGTGAAATTTACTATGGTCTTTTGAAAGAGTTTCCTCGGATAGAAGAGCTTAATGTCTCAAGGGTAGGTTTTAATACTTTAAATATAAAGATAAAAGAAAGAGCGGGCTCTTTCCTTTATTGTGGTTTATCTTTGCCAGAAGATTTAGCTCTTGTAGGGGAAAATTGTTATTTTGTAAATAATGATGGATACGTTTTTGACAAGGCTCCATATTTTTCTGGAGATATTTATTTTAAATTTTACTTATCAATAGAAGGTGGTCAGTCGGATCCGTTGAAGAAAAATATCTTAGATAAAAATAAATTTTATGAAACTATAAGATTTATAGATGGTTTGAATTCTCTAGGACTTAAGCCTGTTTATGTCGTTGTTGATAATAGTGGTGTTTATTCTATTTATTTAGAGAAAAGAGGGAATATAAATAATCCAAAAATAATTTTAAATGAAACAGATAGTTTAGATTCAATGTTGAATAATATTTCGTTGGCAATGGGGGAATCAGAATTTGCAAATGAAATAAAAGAACGATATGATACACTTTCATATATAGACCTAAGGTTTGATAATAAGGTTATATATAAATTTGAATAATGAATTTTTGGAATAAATTAAAAAAACCATTTTTTGTTTTAGCACCGATGGCAGATGTAACAGATTCTGTTTTTCGTTGTATGTTGGCAAAGTATGGTAAACCAGATGTGACTTGGACAGAATTTGTTTCTGCTGATGGTTTAGCTTGTGAAGAAGGGAAGGAAGGGCTTAAATATGATTTATTGTATTCTGAAAATGAAAGACCAATTATTGTCCAGCTTTTCTCATCAAATCCTATTAAAATGCGTGAAGCTTCGAAATATGTTGCTTTGCTTGGTTTTGATGGTATAGATATAAATATGGGTTGTCCTGACAGATCTGTAGAGAAGCAGGGAGCAGGGGCTGCAATGATGAAGAATGAAAAGAAAGCTGGGGAGATAATACAAGCAGTGAAAGATGGTATAGAAGACGCAAGAAAATCAAAATCAAAAAATTCTAAGATTAGGAAGTTTATTTCTGTTTCAGTAAAAACAAGAATAGGTTATAACAAAAATCAAATTAGTGAATGGATTCCATTTTTACTTTCGCAAAATTTAGATGCACTTACTATTCACGCTAGAACTAGAAAAGAAATGTCTCTAGTTCCTGCCAGATGGGAGCATGTGAAAGAAGTAGTAGAAATAAGAGATAAAATGAAAGTAAAAACAAAAATAATAGGGAATGGTGATGTCTTAGACACTGACGACGGTAGGAGGAAGTCTAAAGAAACTGGTTGTGATGGAGTGATGATCGGTAGGGGGACTTTTGGAAATCCTTGGATTTTTTCACGTCGTGAAAAAATTTCCAACACCAAAGAAAAGCTTAAAGTTCTTGTTGAACACACCAAGCTTTATGAAAAGCTCTTAGGAGAAGTAAAGAATTTTTCAATAATGAAAAAGCACTACAAAGCTTATGTGAATGGCTGGGGTGGAGCAAAAGAATTACGCACCAAGCTTATGGATGCAAAAGATTCTAAAGAAGTAGAACAAATAATAAAAGAATTTATAAAAAAGATAAAATAAAAAGTGTGATTTTTGTTTTATAAAAATCACACTTTTGGGTTTGAAACTCTCAATCGTAGTTTGTAAAATGTTGTCTTTTAATTTTACTTTTGTCTGAGCTGCTTTTGTTTTTACATTTTGTGCAAAAATAAACTGTTTCTTTTTTTGTGCTACTTTTTGACTTATAGTACGAGTGGTTGCATTCATGCAACCCTAAAAAGATAAATATTCTTGTGAAGAATATTTTTATTTCTGATTTTTTTACCTCCTCAAAGGGGGGTTCTGAATAGAACATACTCATAACTTACATTTTTTATTTTTTTCTATTATACATCTTTAAACACTTTTAGTCAACTATTTTAACAAAAATAGTTAATTTGATATAATATATTTATTAAGCTTTAATTAATCATTTTAATGAATAAAACTACAAATAATAATATAGCTCTTTATAGAAAATATCGTCCAGAGGATTGGAGTGAGGTTGTTGGTCAGGATCATATTGTAAAAGCGATCAGTGGAGCTTTGGATCTTGGAAAGATAGCACATGCTTATCTCCTTTGCGGTCCTCGTGGTACAGGGAAGACAACTATAGCAAGAATTATCGCATCCAAGCTTAATACTTCCGTAAATGATATTTATGAGATGGATGCAGCTTCTAATCGAGGAATAGATGATGTTCGAAATATCAAAGAGAATGTAGGTACAATGCCTTTTGATTCAAAATATAAAGTTTATATTCTTGATGAAGTTCACATGTTCACTAAAGACGCATGGAATGCACTTTTGAAAACCGTCGAAGAACCTCCTTCTCATGTAATATTTATTTTAGCCACAACTGAGTTAGAAAAAGTTCCAGAAACTATTGTGTCTCGTTGTCAGAGTTTTATTTTTAAAAAACCAACTGATACTATTCTTTCTCAGGTTGTTACAAATGTTGCGAAGAAGGAGGGTTATTCTTTTGAAGAAGGAGGGGCTGAACTCATTGGCTTGCTTGCTGATGGTGCTTTCCGGGATGCGCTTGGGACTCTTCAAAAAGTTATTTCATTCTCAAAAGACAAGAGAATAACTTTAAAAGAAATAGAAGATATTACAGGGGCTCCTGACACTATTCTCGTTGAGAATTTTCTTTCCGCTATTGCCCTTAAAGATATTGAGAGGGGTTATAATATTATTAATATTGCCGTTGATCAGAATGTCGATATGAATGTCTATTTAAAAATGATACTTTCTAAGCTTCGTTTTGCACTTATGCTTCGTTATGCACCTGATACAAAGAAGTATATAGAAGGTGTGGTTAGCGCTCACGATTTATTATATATATCAGATTTAATTTCTAATAAGCCAGAATATATAACTTCTTCAACTCTTTCAATATTACTAGAAGCCTACCAGTCTCTTAAGAGTTCGGTTATTAGCTCTTTACCGTTGGAATTAGCCTTGATAAGAATTTTAAATGTTGAAAAATAAAATAAACAAACAGTCAAATAAAATTTGGGACGTTATTGTTATAGGTGGTGGTGCTTCAGGAATGATGGCGGGTATTACCGCTTCTCGCTTAGGGAAATCCGTTCTCATTTTAGAGAAGAATAAATCTTTAGGAGAGAAATTGAAAATTACTGGTGGTGGTAGGTGTAACATAACAAATGCAGAATATGATACTCATAAATTTTTAGAGAATTATGGCAAGTCTAAAGATTTTCTTTATTCACCATTTTCAATTTTTGGAGTTAAGGATACTTTTAACTTTTTTGAGGAGTTAGGTCTTCCTTTAGTTGTTCAAGCAAGGAAAAGAGCTTTTCCTTCTACCGAAAAAGCCACAGATGTTTATTTATCTATGAAAAAAGAATTAGAGAAAAATGGAGTTGTTTTTAAGTTGGGGGTAAGTGTCACAGGTTTGATAGACGATGGTTCTAAAATTATTGCAGTAAAGACAAAAGAAGGTGTTTATGATGGTAAGTCTTTTATTCTAGCTACTGGAGGAACTTCACATCCCGAAACAGGTTCAACAGGTGACGGTTTCAAGTTTTTAAAAATATTAGGGCATAAAGTAGAAAATCCTAGCCCCTCTGTTGTACCGATTGAAGTTTCTGATGAATGGGTTCATGTTTTGTCTGGTGTCTCTCTTTCTTTTATGAAAATAACTTTCTTTTTGGATAACAAAAAGCAATTTTCAAAAACAGGCAAAATACTCTTTACCCATTTTGGATTTTCTGGTCCGCTTATTTTAAATAGTGCAAGCCATGTTGGTTCACTTTTACAGGCTGGGAAGGTTGAAGCCATAATAGATGCTTATCCTGATACAGATGAAGGGACATTGGAGTCTAGGATTATTAAAATCTTTGATGATAATAAGAATAAAACTTTAAAAAATATACTGAAGGAATTTGTTCCAGATGGTATGTCTAAGGCTTTTGAGATTTTACTTGATTTTATTGATTTAGAAATTAAGGTTCATAGTATTACAAAAGAAGATAGGAAAAAGATTGTTAAACTTCTTAAGAATTTAAAAGTAAATATTACAAATCTTATGGGTTACGATAGAGCTGTTGTTGTTGATGGTGGTGTTGATTTAAAAGAAATAAATATGAAAACTATGCAGTCAAATATTTATAATAATCTATTCATTACTGGTGATTTATTAAATATAAATAGACATTCTGGTGGTTATGGATTACAGCTTTGTTGGACTACAGGGTATATAGCTGGGTTAAATGCTTAAAATAAATAAAAAGAGTGTAATGTTACATCACACTCTTTTTATTTATTCTTTGACCTGTAATTCTTTTTTATAAATAGAAACTAGGCTGTATAGTAAACTTAGCATTAATGGTCCTATTATTATGCCGATAGGACCCATAAGTGATATTCCTCCAAGTATTGAGAAAAGAATAAAAAGGGATGGTATTTCTGTATTTTTAGAAATAATATAAGGGTTTAATAAATTATCTATAAGTCCTATGAGTAGGGCAGACCAAGCTAATAATCCGACAGCTTGTAGTTGCATTCCTGAAAGAAATAGGTATATAACTGCGGGTAGGGAAATTATTGATGTTCCTAGATTTGGTACAAAAGAAGCTATCCCTGCGACAACTGCCCATATCGCAGCATTTGGAACTCCGAAAATTGTGAACCCAATCCACGCCAAAATTCCTTGAGCAATAGCTATAATGAATGATCCTTTTAAAATTCTATTGATTGAAGATTTAAGATTTAGAAGTATTTCTTCTCCGTTACTATTTGAAAGGGGTAGTAGATTTATAAGTCCTTTTTCCCATTTTTCACCATCTTTAAGTAAATAAAATAATGTGAAAATCATAATTACAAACATTAATATTGAATTTATTATAGAAGTTAAGAATGAAGCGATATTGCTAGAAAAAGATGAAATTAATCCAGTAATTTTTTCTCCAGCGTTAAAATACATTCCCTCAGGTAGGATTTTGTTTATTGAAGTATCTAATCTTTCTATAATATGATTTGCACTTCCATTTGCAACTACAGAGTAATATGCATCTTGTGTTTGGTTAAATACAGCAGTTCCAATTAAGAAAAGAGGAACACAAAGACAAGCTAAGAATATGATCACTGTTATCATAGAAGCCATCCAGGGTGTATTTTTGTAAATATGATTTTTGATTAATAAATAAAGAGGATTAAGAATAACAGCAAAAGCTGCGGCGAGAATAAAAATAGTTAAGAACGGGTAAAGTATTAATAATACTAAGATAACTGCAACTAATAATAATATAAATAGAAAATATTTTTCTGTTTGGGTGTTTTTCATATAAGTTTAATTATACCAATATTTTTAATATGTGCCTAGATACCGAATATAAATATTTTTGATATAATTTTAATACAAAATAATGGGTTAATTAACTAATTGACTTCAAATCTGCCTTTTCGGGGAGTTTTATTTTTGTATTTAAATGGACGAGAAAGAAAAAGCAAAAGATGAATTTTTAATGTTAACTGTTTTATTTTGGCCTTTATGGTTGCCGATATTTTTATTGATTATTTATTTAAAAAGTTAAGCTTGCTATTGGGGTTGAAAAATAACCATTTTTATTGTATTCTTATATTGTTTTATTGGGAGATCGTCTAACGGTAGGACAGAGGCCTTTGAAGCCTTTAATCTAGGTTCGATTCCTAGTCTCCCAGCAAAAAGAAATTCCCGCATTAGCGGGCTTTTCTTTTTGCTGGGAGAAGCAAATGAACTGCTTCATTTGCGTCTAGGAATCGAAGACCTTTTCCGTATGGGTGTACTCACGAATGGAAAAGGTGTACTGAACCTGTAAGGTTCGATAAGTGTAATCACGTTCCTTATCTCCCAGCTATTGCTATTTTGTATATTTGTTGTATTATCCTAAAATGAATTCCTTTACCAAAAAGGCTGAGAGCAAAATTGATTTAGACTCTTTTAATAAAATAATTACTTTTTTAGAATTATTAGGAAAACCCTATACAGTACATGCTGGATTTGGTTTACATCTTCGGGGCTTTAGTTCAGAGCTTGATGACATAGATATAAAGATATTTCATGACGATTTAGAAGAAATATACATATTAGCTAAAAATGTATTTGGTAATCTTGTCACAATGAAAGACGGAGAATCTGGATGTTTTGGATCATATATATACCGAAGAATTGAGATCGACCTAAAAACGCCAATAGATATTTGTTGTCGTACAGGTGCAGTTACTAATCTAGGTAAAATAGAATTTCCATATTCTTCTGATATTTTCAATAGCGCAGAATATTTTAAATTTAATAATAAGAATGTCCTAGTTTCTTCACTTGAATCAATTTTTTTATATTATTTAGTATTACGTAGAGGTTCAAATGATAATAAGAATGATCATCAGAAAATACAAGAGATACTTAATTCCGAGAAATTCAACGAAAAAAATTTTTTAAATTTAATCTGGAAACACCCCAAAGAAGCTGAGATAATTAATTTGTATAAAAATTATTTAAACTCAAATAAGTTCCAATAGCGAACCATACGGACAGCCAACATGAGTGAAGTTCTAACGCTCGAGATGCTTAGAAACCTATGAATTTTAATTTATCAGCGATATAATAAAAATATGAAACTTTATCATGGGTCTAGGTATAATTTAAGTAAATTAGAAAATAAACAAGCTACCAATGGTGGCTTTGTTGATGTTCCAAAAGAAGAATTACAAAATGGTATTTATCTTACTCCAAACTATGAGTTTGCTGTAGCTATGGCTATTAGACCAGATGGAATGACTAGAATAGATAATAAAAAAATTTCTTTTGAACACCAAGAATTGTTTGACCCAGAGAAAGAAGTTTTTATTTATGTTTTTGATACAGAAGAAGAACAATTTAAAAACAAAGAACTAGAATATCATAATAAAAATGAATATATGATAAAAGGGGTCAATGAATTGATTCCCTCACAAATAGAAACTATAAAATCTAAAGAGATATTTAAATATTATGAACTAATAAATTGGAATGAATTTAATGAAATAAAACAAGAACAAAAAGTTAATTTTAAATTAAAATAACTCGCTCTTGATACATCGTTTTGATATAATAAAAATATGTCATTAGATTTAGAAAATTTTGAAGAAGTCAGAATAAAAGGAGAAAAATTTTATTCAGAAAATAATGAAGTTTATTGTCCTTATTTTAATGGAAAAATATCTTTTAATGCACAAGGGATGGAGCATCTTAAATTTAAAAGACCAAGACAAGCAAGACCAAAACAAGATCAGTATATGAGATTAAAATTAATTCATCTTGCACCAGTTATTTTGAAGAAATCATCAACATTACAAGGAATATTTGAAACTAAAAATTTTGAAAGAATTAGATCTCATAATAGAACAGATAATATATTAAAAATAGTAACATATTATGAGTTTATTGCTGTAGTGGATAAAATACGAGCAAAAATAATTGTTAAACAAATTGATAATGGAGAAAAGTTTTTCTGGAGTATTATCCCATATTGGAAAATTAATAAAACAACTATGAGTAAAATCTTGCATTCAGGTTTTCCAGAAGAAGACTAAAAACAAAAAACCCACCTAACGGTGGTTTCTTTGTTGGTGCTTGGTTACAGCTTATGTATTAGCCGTGAGAGGGCGAACCCTCCAAACACCTATAAGGACTATATCATATTTTTAGGGTAAAGTAAAGTTATCCACAGATACATATTAGCGCTCTTGATACGTCGTTTTGGTGAAATAAAAGTATTAAAAATAACATTATGGGGTAAGGAATAGATAGGTCCCCAGCCCGAGCGTCTCAGCCAACAAGAGCGAGGTTGTTTCGCACGAGATACGTCAAAGTCTATTAATTTATATTGTTTAGCGATATAATTAGATTATGAAATTTAATTTTTTTGAACAGCCACCTAAATTTAAGAAATTTGAGGATTATAGAAACTTAGATTTATCTAATAAAGATTTTAGATATACACCCATTGATATATTAAAAACTATAGATTTTGATAATCAAACAAAATGGCCAAGCCAAGATAAAATGCCAAATGAATTTAATCCAGAGATTATTTTAGAAAATTCGAAAAACCCAGGACTTGGATTAAAAGAATTACATGAAAAAGGAATAACTGGTAAAAATATTAGTGTTGCAATAATTGATCAAAAACTAGATATAAATCATAGTGAATATTCTCAAAATATTTCAAACTATGAAGAAATAGGAAAAGTTGACAGTGAAATAAGTATGCACGGACCTGGTGTTTCAAGTTTATTAGTTGGTAAAAAATGTGGAGTAGCCCCCGAATCAAATCTTTACTACAAAGCAACACCTTCTGGAAATAATTGTAATTGGAATAACCAAGCAGAAGCATTAAATAAAATTATTGAAGACAATAAAGAGCTGGAAAACAAAATCAGAATAGTGAGTTGCAGTTTAGGGTATCCTAATCCAGACTTCAAGGGAGATTTATCTTTATATAAAAAATCTATAGAAGAAGCAAGAAAAAATGGAATAATATTCATTGATTCAAATACAATTTTTGAATTTGGTTTTGTTGGTGGCGGAAGTTTTACTGATAAAGATAATTTTGATACTTATGAAGAATGGTTATTTGCACAAGAAAGTAAAAAAAATAAAAAATGGATTGATGGAAAAATAATAATTCCATGTGATTATAGAACAATAGCTTCCTCTTGGAATAAAAAAGAAAGTGATGAAGAAGATGGATATGAATTTCAGGGACAAGGTGGTGTAAGTTGGTCCATTCCATATCTAGCAGGTATTTTTGCCTTAATGCTACAAGTAAAAAATGATTTGACCATGGAAGAAATGATTAAAATTTTAAAAGATACAGCAGTTATAAATAAAAATGGTTTGAAGATTATAAACCCTAAAAAAGCAATAGAAAATATAAATAATTAGCCGCTCGAGATGCGTCGAAATGCTATAATGAAAAGTGTCAAAATAGCATTACAGGGTAAAGAACATATAGGTCCCCAGCCCGAGCGTCTCAGCCCATATTTTGAGCTATATTTTATATAGCAAATTTTTTATACCTGTTTAGTACTCTCGAACTTTGGTATAATAAAAAACATGATAAAGTTTTTAAATCAACCCAAATTATCTGGACATGAAGTAGATAAAGATCTTGATGAAGCAAGAGTTTATTTAGTCCCTAAAATAGAAGAGTTTATTTTAAACCATTCCATGTTTATCGGAGAAAATATTAATGTTTCATTCTTCCATACAGGAGAATCCTCCCTAGTCTGTTTGATTGAATCTGAATCAAATAAATATATATTAAAAATGAAACTTCGTCCAAGTAACGTAAATATGGAAGCTTCATTTCTGAAAAAATGGGAAGAACTTAATATAAAAGTTCCCCATATAGAGGAAGTAGGGTATATAGAAAACTATAATTATATATTAATGGAATTTGTTAATGAAGAAATATTAACAAAAAAGTACAATATAGAAGAATTAATTTCAAAAAATATTTTCTTTGAAATGGGTCAGGTGTTAAGAAAAATGCACACTTTAAAATCAGATGGATTTGGTTCTTGGGGTGAAAATGAAAAAGCAAAATATCAAACATTTAAAGAATGGCTCGATAATGATACTGGTATACAAAATCAAATAAAATACACGAAAGAAAACAATTTATTACCAGAAGAAATTTTCGGTTCTTTTCAAGAAAAAATTAATATAATAATAGATTTTACTAATAAAGACAAAACAAGTACTTATTGTCATTTTGATTTTTCTCCAAATAATATGTTAGCCACAAGACCAATAACAATATTTGATCCAGTTTGCTTAATGAATCATCCATACATTGATTTAGCAAAAAGTGTAATCCAATCTATTGCAAACTGTCATGATTCTAGGTGTTCAAATCAAATAATAGATGGATACTTCAATTTAAATAAAGACATGTTGAACAAAGAGGTTTTGAAGGCCTGTCTGTTGTTTATTGCTTATATTAAATTTCCTTATTGGAACAAGAGAAATTATAAAGACATTTTAGATATAGAAAGAGATTTTTTGTTAAATAATAACTTTTAACCCTTATTTTTTATCAAAAACGTTCGGATGCTGTCCCAGGTTGCCAGCTAGGGTTTTTACTTAATATTTTTGATATAATTAAACTATGGAAAATTTAAAAGAAATTATATATAAAATAGAAACTGATTTACTGAAACCCGAAGTTAGAAATTCAGTTAAAAAACTTGATGAACTTATTGCTAGTGATTTTATTGAGTACGGAAGTTCTGGACTAGTTTATGATAAATCTATGATCTTAGAAAGATTGCCACAAGGAGTTTCTTCGACTTACACCCTGTATGATTTTGAAGTTATTACTTTGTCTGAAAACATAATTCAAACAAGATTTAAAACAGATAGGATTGATTTAGATGGTACTAAAAATACATCACTAAGGACTTCTCTTTGGAAAAAGTCTGATGATAGATGGCAGATATTCTTCCATCAGGGAACACTTATTAAGATTTAACCCTTATTTTCTATTAAATAAGTTCCAATAGCGAACCATTTCTAATATCATCCCAGATGGACAATCAACAAGAGTAAGGTTATTTCGCTTGAAATAAGTAAAGGTCTATTCATTTATATTGTTTAGTGATATAACTAAATTATGAAAATAAAAGACATAGTCCAATTGGGAAATCCTAAAATAAGGAAAATATCTAAAAATTTAGTATTAAAAGATATTAGATCAAACAAAACAAAAATTTTAATAAAAAATCTTGTTGATTCCATAAGAGCTGAAAATTTAATAGGGATATCTGCTCCACAAATTAATGAAAATTTAAGAATTTTTGTTACAGAAATTAGACAAACAAAAAACAGAAAACCAAAAGAATTAGATCAGCTTAGGGTTTTTATTAATCCCAAAATAAATTATTATTCAAAAGAAAAGTGTAATGGATATGAGGGGTGCGGGAGTGTTGCAAATGCAAATTTATTTGGACTTGTAAATAGATCTAAAAATATAATAATACATGCATTAAATGAAAAAGGTGAGAAATTTGAAATGAAAGCAAACAATCTTTTAGCAAGAGTTATTCAACATGAATATGATCATCTTGATGGAATACTTTTTGTAGACAAAGTTACAAATACAAAAAGTTATATGAGTGGTAGCGAATATAGAAAAATGAAGAATAAATAAGTCGCTCTTAATATATTCTGATATTTTTTAAATATTGTATATAATATATCGATGAGATTTAATTTCTTTGAAGAATATCCAACATTAGAGAATTTAGAAAAAGCTAAATTGATTGATTTTAAATCAACTGTTTTTCTCACTGCTAATTCTTTTAAGGAATATAAAGAAAATCAAAAATTACTTTTGTCTATTAATCCAAATCTCTCTACTGCATATTGGCCTATACTTCCAAATTCATATTGGATTTCTCCATTTTCTAATACAAAAGATTTACAAAATTTTATAAAAGAAATTTTCTCAATCAACGAGCCTTTAATTATTCTAGTAGATCTTGAAATTCCGTTGGTTAAACACAAAGAACTATATTTTAAAAACTTCTTCTCTTTTTGGAAGAATAAAAATATTTTAAAGAAATTTTTTAAAGAAGCACCAAGGTATAATATAAAAATTGTAACAGCAGAATATCCACCATTCTTTATGGGTATCAATTTTGTATATCGTCTGCTTGGTATTTCTTTTGATATTAAAAAGTATAAACATACACAATGTATTATGTATTACACAAGTATGATAAAAATTAAATTAATATTGAAATTAATTAAAAAGGGAATTATTAAAATAAGAAAAAATAATCCAGATTTACAATTTGGGCTAGGAACTATTGCAACTGGAGTATTTGGGGACGAGCCAATTATTTCTATTTCATCACTTAAAAATGATATAGATTTTATGAAAATAAATAATATTGAAACAGGAATTGTTTTTAGACTTGGGGGATTAAACGAAGATTATATAAAATTATTAAAAAGTAATATATAATTTTATTTGCACAAGACCCTTTTTAAAAAGTTAATTTATTGGAATAACGTTATATGAATAAGGAATATATAGTTTTCTATTTCCGAAGGGCTTAATTATGTTTTTAAATAAAAAGATTTCAGTTTTAATTCTAAAAGTTAGTAAATATTTTTAATAAATAAAAACACCTCAGTTTGTGAGGTGTTTTTATTATAAAAAGATAAATTACTTTTTAGTAAACTTTGGAGACGTAAAAACAAGATAAACTGCAGAAAAACCTACTAACGTATATACTATACGAGAAAGGCTAGACATATCACCGAATATTGTAGCAACCAAATCGAAGTTTGCAATTCCAACAAGACCCCAATTGAGTCCTCCGACTATTACTAAAATAAGTGCTAACCAATCAATAAATTTAAGTTTATTCATAATATTTATTTTAATTTAATATGTGTTTCGACCATAACACTTCTACACTATAATAATAACATATATATTAATTAAATATTAATAATTAGTATATATCTAACATATGTAGTATGCTTAACCCAGTCGTTTTATTAGAATCTAATTTCTAAAATTTATATGGAAAATGAAGAAGTAAAAGTAGAAGGAGAAGTAACTCCAGAAGTAGTTACTCCAGAAATGACTCCTGAAGAAAAAGTAGAAGCTCCTATAGAAAACACTTCAGATGAAGTTGTTGAAGCAGGAGAAGAAGCACCCGCAGAAGAAGTAGCAACAGTCTAATACTTATGCATATTAAATCCTTCAATTTTTGAGGGATTTTAATATGTATTGCTATTTATAGTTAAATGGTGTATAATTAGAAGATAATAGTAATAACTTGTCTAGGTAATGATAAGTAATAAATAAATAATATATGGGAAATTTTAATGGAGGAGGAAATAGAGGAGGTGGATTTAGAGGTGGTAACGGTGGAGGCCGATCAAGTTTCGGAGGTGGTAGAGGTGGAGATAGAGGTCCAGTAACAATGCACAAGGCTGTTTGTGATGAATGTCACAAGAGTTGTGAAGTTCCTTTCCGTCCTTCAGGTGATAAACCTATATACTGTAATGAGTGTTTTGGTGGTAAAAAAGAAGTAGGTGATCGTGGACCAAGAAGAGATTTTGGTAATGATCGTCCAAGAAGAGAATTTGATAGACCAGCTCCATCTTTTTCTAAACCAGTTGCTCCTGCAGGAGATGATATGAAGAATTACTTCAGAGAAATAAACGTGAAGCTTGACCGTCTTACAAGTGCAATCGAAAAGCTTGCACAAGGTAAAAGTGAAGCAAAAGTATCAGCTAAGCCTGTTGAAGCTATCACTCCTAAAGTAGAAGTAAAGAAAGTTTTAACTCCTGTTTCTAAAAAAGTAGAAGTAAAGAAAGCTCCAATTGCAAAAGTTGCTCCTAAGAAAGTTGTAGTGGCGAAAGCTCCAGCTAAAAAGGTAGTAGCAAAGAAAGGAAAGAAGTAAAATAAAACAGGAAGTCCTCGAAAGAGGGCTTTTTGTTTTACCTAAAGGTGAAAAGGTTTGTTAATATAAGTTGCATGGATGAATTTTTGGAAATATTTTTTACAGATAAGAGCTAAGAAGTAATTTAAGAAAGAAAACATTATCTTGACAAAATACCATAAAAATGTTAATTTTGCATCATATATAGTTTTTTGACAAGAGATTTATTTGTATTAGAAGTTAAATTGTTTTTGTTTCTGAATGATTTTGGAAATAAAAATAATTTAACTTCTAAAATACTTAAAAATAAATTAAATATGGAACAACAAATGGATGTCAGAAAAGAATTCGAAATTGTCTTTAGTGAGTTTTTGAAAGAGTACCCTGGGTATGTTAATCAAACTTTGGATGAAATAAGGAAAACAGAATTTCCAAGTTTAAATGGTGTGTATGCAGACTGGACAGGAGCTGGTTTACCAGCTAATTCTTTATTAGAAAAACATTTAAGATTTTTACAAAGAAACACTCTTGGTAATCCTCATTCGCATCATCATCCTTCCACTAAAACTATGGAGAAAATAATGCAAACAAGAAAAGCAATTTTATCTTTTTTAAATGCTAGCCCTGAAGAGTATGAAGTCATTTTCACTACTGGGGCTACTGGTGCAATCCTTATACTACAGCATTATATGTTTGCTGGTGGGGAATTATTGCTAACAGAAGATAATCATAACTCAGTAAATGGGTTAAGAGAGATTGCCAAGAGAAAAGGAGCAACTGTTCGCTATGCTCCTATAACTGATAAATTGCAGATTGATGAAGAAGTACTTCAGAAGCGTTTGTCTTATCCAAGGAGTTGGAATGGTAATAAATTATTTTGTTACCCTGCCAAGTCGAATTACACTGGGAATATTCATTCATTTGAATGGGTGAATAAAGCCCAAGAGGCTGGATGGGATGTTCTACTCGATACTGCCGCTTATCTTTCAAATGATCGGTTAGACTTGAGTAAGGTAAAACCTGATTTTGTTCCTATTTCCTTTTATAAATTATTTGGCTACCCAACAGGAATTGGATGCCTAGTAATTAAGAAAGAGAAATACAAAAAGCTGGATAAATCGTGGTTTTCTGGAGGAAGTATTTTACTTGTGAGTGTGATGCTGGATTTCTTTATTGAAGAATCAATTGGTTATGCTCGATTTGAAGATGGCACGACTAATTTTTCTGGCATTCCTGCTATTTACAATGGCCTTGAGTTTCTTGAGGGGCTTGGATCATACAAAGAAAGAGTGACTTCCATAGCTTCTTGGCTGCATAATGCTCTAAGTGAAATGAGAACAGAATCTAGTTCTGTTGTCGTTCATAATTCAAAAGGCAACGACACTGTTGTTTTTAATATTGAGAAAGATGGCCAAATTATGGATGCTTCAGTGTTTGAACAAGCCGCAAGTAGAGCAGGAATCTATGTGCGTAGTGGATGTTTCTGTAATCCTGGAATAAATGAAAAGTTGTTTGGATATAGTGTGAAGGGTTATGAAGAGTTTTATAATTCAGAAATCATGCCATACCAGATAACACTGGATCATTTTAAAGAAAATTCAGGTAAACCAGTTGGAGCTCTAAGAGCTTCATTTGGGTATGTTAATAACTTCAGGGATGTTTATAAGTTTGCAGAGTTTACTAAAAAATACTTAGCAAGTCTTTAAAACACTGATAAATTTATTGAGAAAGGAACAGGTTATATAACCTGTTCCTTTTTTTTGTTTTTAAAATAGGAAATTATTGCCTATTGACATATTATAGATATTTGTTATATTAATAATAACATTGTCTTTTGATAACACATTGGCACTTAAGGTTGAATCATTTTTATTGCTAAAATATTAGAAATAAAAATGATTTAATCTTAAATGTTTAATTTTAAAAAATAATTATGGCAAGGTTTGAAAAATCTTTTGAGTTGGAAGGTAAAACTCTTTCGCATGGTAATACTTTAATCCTGTCAGGATTAAAGTATTCAGTAGGAGATTCTTTTTTGAATAATTCTCGCGGTTCGAATGATGAAATATTTGAAATCCTCGGAATTGAAGATCCTATGTCTTTTTGTTCACGGTATTATGGATATGTAACAGAAGATGGTAATTTTCCTCAATCAAACGAAGGTGATTATATTGCTCTTACAAAAGTCACAGTTGCTCTGATGAAACTCTCAGAGATAAAGACAGTAAAAGATGCAATCAAAGAATGTTCTTGTGTAAAAGAAGATCCTAGAACAATTTCTTTGGTTACAAAAGCTCTCAGTGTCGAAAAGTCACTACAAGGTAAAAAACCAGACGACCAGCTGAATGGTAAAGAATTGCAGCAGGTAAGGGAACTATTTAATTCTGCAGAGGATATTTTTTACCCCAATTCTACCGAAGTCTCTACGGAATCATTGTCTTTAAATAAGGAAGATCTGAAGGTTGGTAATACCTTAACATTTTTTGGAGTTCTTCATACAGTAAAGAAAGATACAGCTTGTGGGCGCAATGGCCTATTCCTTAGTGCTAAAAAACATAGTAATGATTATGTTTTTGAAAAACTTGGAATGGGAGAAAAAGCGAAGTTGGATTTTTGTGAGAAGTATTATGGTTATCAAGCTCAAGGTGAATTCCCCGAAGCGAGAGGTTCTGACTTTAAAGGGTTAACCAAGCTTGTAGTGGCATTACTTGAGTTAGCCGAAAGTAAAAAAGAAACTGTGACTACTTAATTATTATTTAAAAAAGTGCGAGATTTTTAAGAGAGTTGATTGTTTATTCAGTCAGCTCTCTTTTTTATTTTTATATTATTTTACATTTAAGAAACGGTCGTTCGTTAAATGTAACTCTTCGCTAGGCAAGGCCTAGTGGAGAGTATTTGGGAATTTTTCCTTTCTATTTATCGAAAAATAAGGTAAAGTAAGAACTTATATGGCACACGGAGAAGTCGTAATACGATTTGAAAAAGTTTCTTTTGAATATGGGCACAACAAACCGATCTTAGACACGGTGGATTTTTCTATTCGTCGCGGAATGAAAGTTACAATAATGGGTCAGAATGGAGCAGGAAAAAGTACGTTATTTTCTTTGATTACAGGAGATAAAGAGCCAGAAGATGGAAAGATAAATTTGGCACAGAAAACTACCATTGCTTTATCAAGACAGGTAATACCAAGAGATGATTTGGATCTTACTGTTAGAGAATTCTTCCAGAAATGTTTTAAAGAAAAAGTTTATGACATAGATCCACGAATAGATGATGTACTGGAAATTGTTAATTTGAAGGGTCATGATAAAGTACACGAGAGAATCGTTAAGTCTTTCTCTGGTGGTCAACAGGCAAGACTTTTGCTTGCTTCTGCTCTTATCCAAGAGCCAGATATATTACTCTTAGATGAGCCGACAAATAATCTTGATAAAGCGGGTATTTTACACCTCACTGACTTCTTAGTGAAATATAGGAAGACTGTTGTTGTCATTTCTCATGATGCAGAATTTTTGAATAAGTTTACTGATGCAGTTCTATATTTAGATATATATACAAAAAAGATAGAGCAGTATGTTGGTAATTATACTGATGTACGAGATCAAATAACTGCAAGAATGGAAAGAGAGAATAGAAAGAACGCTCTTCTTTCTAAAGAGATACAATCAAAAAAAGAACAAGCAAATGCTTTTGCAATGAAGGGAGGTAATTTGCGTGCTGTTGCAAAACGTATGAGAGATCTTGCTGAAGAACTTGAAGAAGAGAAAGTTGATGTAAGGAAGGAGGATAAGACGATAAAAGATTTTACAATCCCTTTTCAGGAAGAGCAAGTTGGAGATATTGCAGTATTTTCTTCTATCTCAATTTATAAAAATCACAAGATTAAAAAAATAAAAGTTAATCTTAAATTAAGAAAGAATAAGCATTTACTCCTCTCTGGTCCGAATGGGATAGGGAAGAGTACTCTTCTTGAATCAATTTCTAATGGGACAGCAGAAGGTGCTCTAATTTCAGAAGGGGTTAGGGTTGGATACTACCGACAAGATTTCTCAACACTTAATTTTAATGATACTGTTTATGAATCTTTAGCTGATACTTGTAGAAATGTTACAGGTCAGGTAAATGAAGAGAGAGTGAGAGCAACCGCTGCGAGTTTCCTTATTACTGGAGATATGGTCCATACTAGGATAGGTAATCTCTCTGAAGGGCAGAAAGGTCTTGTAGCTTTTGCGAAACTTGTGCTTACAAAACCAGGACTTCTTATTCTTGATGAGCCTACAAACCACATAAATTTTCGTCATTTACCCGTAATAGCTAAGGCCTTAAGTGAGTTTAAAGGGGCGATGATTCTTGTATCACACACTCCAGAATTTGTGAGTCAGATCCGTATAGATGAAATATTGGATCTGGATAAATAGTCTTTTATTTTTAAACTTAAAAGGTTATAATTAATTATATTTTATTATTAATATTTTTATATGAAATTTACATTTAAAATTGGGGAGAGTATTAAAGAGGCCTGGTCTCTTTATAAAAAGAATTTAGGGATGTTTTTGTTGTTTACTTTGGTGACATTTATTTTGAGTTCATTAGGAGATAGAGGGCATGGTATGTTTTCTAATGCTGTATCTGTCGCTGTTCCTCTAATAAGTGTTTTTGTTTCTTATGTTTGGATTCGTTCAGTTATGAACCTTTTGGATGGTAAAGAATTTAAGCCATTTTTTAAGGATTCTTTTCCAAATTTAAAACAATATTGGAATTTTATTTCAACAGCATTTTTGTCTTTCATAATTATTTTTATAGGATGTATTTTCTTAATAATTCCAGGTATCTATATGGCAGGAAGATTAACTTTTGCTACATATTTATCACTAGATAAGAATAAGAATGCCATTGATTCTATAAAAGAATCTTGGAATGCAACAAAAGGTAATGGTTGGAAATTATTTTGGAAATCTTTTGTTATTGGATTGTTTTGTTTTGCTGGTATCATTGCTATATTTTTAGGTTTGTTTATAACTTATCCGTTAGCTATAATCGTTTTTGTTATGATGTATAGAGAGTTTACAAAATGGAGAATTGCAAACCCTGTTCCTGTAGAATCCAAACCAGAAGAAAAGAAAGAAGAAGTAAAAACGGAAGTAGTAAAAGATGCTGAAATTGTAAAAGAAGAGGTTACTAAAGAAGAAGTCAAATAAGATTTATAATTAAAAGCACCGCAGGCTTCGCCTGCGGTGCTTTTATATTTGAATTTTATTATTCACTAGCTCTTAAAAACTTATAACCTATCTATTCTTCATCTTGTGGTTTTTCTATTGTGAGAGTTTCTATTCCTATTGCTTCACTCGTGATTCTCATAACATCCTTGTCTATCTTTCTAAATTCATGATTGGATTTATTGAAATGGTTCACGGTTGTTTCTAGGGCGTTACCAAGCTTTGTATGCATCTCCTCATAACTCTTCAAATGTTTCCCGAGTTCGCCAACTCTTTTCACGATATCTTTGGCACTTTCCTCTATTTGCATTGCCTTTAATCCTTGGAGGACTGTCTGCAAGTAAGCGAGGAATGAAGTAGGGGAAACGATAATGACTTTGTATTTACTTGCAGCGCGCTGGATGAGGTTCTCGGTGTCTTCACTTATTGCCCCTATTTTATTGATAAGTAAATCATAATAAATAGCTTCGTGAGGAATGAACATAAATGCGAAGTCCATCGTGTTCTTATCTGGCTGAATGTATTTGGAAGTCTCGACAATTCTATTCTTCAAATCATTTACGAAAACTTTCTCAAGTCTATCTTTCTCTTGCTGGTCGTTGGTCTCTGTTATACGATTGTAATTCTCTAGTGAGAATTTGGAGTCCACTGGGATTACTTTGTCTTTCACAAATACAACTGCGTCCACAATGGTCCCATCGGGGAAGGGGTATTGCATCTGGTAAGAACCCGGAGGCATAACATTTTTCAAAAGAGTTTCTAAGTAGTATTCACCAAGGACTCCTCTCTGCTTAGGATTCTTTAATATATCTTGCAAACTTTTGAGCTGGTCCGCGAAGGAAACGACTTGCTTGTTCGTCTCATCTAATCTGGTAATCTTCTCGGTAATATCGGCAATAATTCTGGAGGTTTCTGTGGATTGGTAACGCATGGACTGGCTAATTTCTTTCTGACTTTCTCCGAGCTTACTATCAATAGTCCTAGAAAGTTCATTGATTTGTGTAAGTAAAAGCTGAACCGAATTATCGCTTTTCTCATCGGGCTTTTTCTTGGTAACCAAAACAACCCCGATAATAATCCCGATGATAATAACTACTAAAAGTATAATAATTAAAGTTTGCATATGTATATTCTAACAATTTTTTATTATATAAAATAGACATTGACTATTATTATTTTTTATGTCACTATCTAAATAAATATAACCGTAGGCGTTTGCTGAATAAATTAAAAAAAATGGAAGAAACTTTGTTATTAATTTTGATAGCTATTTGCTATGTTGGTTTTGGATTTAAGGCATTGCTTTATTTTATTAAAAGTGTTGCTTTTAAGTCTACGATTTTTAGGATAGTCATATTCTTTTTTTGGTTTGTTGTACCGATTGGAATTGTTTTTGGAGGTAAAGAATTTTGGGAAGATGACTAACCTGATAGAGTATTAAACACCTCGCATTATTTTAAATGCAGGGTGTTTTTTTATATCAATTTTCCTAAATAGTATTTAAGGGTGTAAATCCAATCTTCTTCGTTGTCAGGATTTTGCTCTTTCTGTCCAAGCATCCATTCTAGATATCCGCGGTCAATGTTAGCAACTTCTCCTACAGTTTTTCCATTATATTTTCCGAAATTAAACATACTCATAAGAGAAGGTTTGGAAGAAATTTCTATCATTTTCTCTATAGCTTGCTCTTCTGTTAATTCTTCTTCCCCGCCTGCATCAGCTGTGCTGGAAGCACTGCGGGCAGGTTTCATTATTTTCGCAAGTAGTCTCTCATATAACTTTTCTAATACTAGTACATCCCCAAGTGCGTCATGGGCTGAAGCTTCTATGTCTATGTCTAAGAAGTAGCGAAGGAATTGAAGTTTGTATTGAGGAATTTTATTCTCTTTATCCAAAAATCTCGCTACTCTGAGAGTGCAAATGAAATTGGCAGGGAAAATGTCCTCCTTTGAAATTATTGCCAAATCAAATTTTGCATTGTGGGCTACGACGACACTATCAGGATTTTCAAAAAGTGTTTTAACATCATTATAACTTTCACTCTCTTTGAATGCTTTCTTGTCGGCCACCATTTTATTCGTAATGTGAGTTATCGCGCTGGCTTCAGGAGGGATAGGGATGGAAGGTTTGTAAAGTTCATTGAAAGTCTCGGTGTCTGTCTTATAAGCTAACTGACAAACGAAATCCTTCTTAGGCTCATTGCCCGTCGTTTCTGTATCAAAGAATATAATTTTTTTCATTCTAGTATTTTATCATATAAATTAGTATAATTACAGTTTATTTAGATAAATTAGTGTTTAATTGTTAGCTTTTAGAATAATATAGGGATTGACTTTTTCATATAAATAGTGTATAATATAAAAGAGTATAAACATTATTCATTGAAAATAAAATAAACAAAAATATGAAGAAAAAGAAGAAAAATTTTTTGAAAAACACATTTCGTTCACTTGGACTCAGTTTCAAGTTTTCTAAATGGGCGACATTTTTCCTTATCGTTTTGACTGTGGCAACTATGATTTTGCCAGTTTTTCAGTCAAAAGTAATGGGAGAAATAGTGGACTCTGTTGTAGGGTCTATCGGTAGTGGTGGAGCTATTGCTATAAGCTTAGTGGTGCTTTATGCACTCGTTTGGTCAGTGACGAAAGTTTTCTCGGCTATACAATCTTATGTAAGTAAGATTTGGTTTATAGATAATGAACAAGGTCTTGAGATTCTTGTTATGAAGAAAAGAACTGAAATTGATTTGGGTCATTACGAAAACCCAGAATTCCAAAATTTACTAACGAGAGCTTTTCGTAGAAGTATTTGGCCTGTATTAGAGCTAACGGAAATACAGATTAGAACATTAGGTAATATTGCTACATTTCTATTAACATCATTTATCGCTACTAAATTATCCTTAACTATTTATTTAGTTATTATAATCACAGCATTACCATCTTTTCTTGTGAATCTAAAGTATGGTGCGAAAGTTTGGACTATTTGGTCAGAGAATACCGATAGACAAAAGAAGTATCAGCATGCTCGCAGTCACATACTAGGTAAAACTGGTATTATCCAAACAAAACTCCTTCAATCATCAGATAGGCTTTTAGACGTAGCAAGGGATGCATTCTCTTCATTTAGGAGAGATCAATTAAAAGCAGATAAAAAGAATTTATTTTATTCTTCTTTTGCAAGTATTGTAGGTGCTCTTGGTGTGGGGGTTGGGTTTTATCTTATTGTTATAAAAGTCTCTGGTGGTGAACAGTCTGTGGGTTCTATGGTTTTCCTTATGAGTGTTTTAGGACAACTTGTCGGATCTATAAACTCTATTCTCTCTGATGTGTCAAGGTCTTTCGAAAGGAATTTGTATGTCAATGAAATTTTTGAAGTCTTAGACATAAAGCCATTTCTTAAATTAAAAGAGAATCCTATCTCTCTTAATTTAGAAATTTCTCCGGATATAGAATTCAAGAATGTTAGTTTTAAATATGAAGGTAGCGATAAGTATATACTTAAAGATATTAACTTCATGATTAAAGGTGGGCAGAAGGTTGCTTTCGTAGGAAAGAATGGTGCAGGGAAAACTACCTTAGTAAAATTACTTGCTAGGATCTATGATCCTACAGAAGGAGCTATACTTATAAATGGAGTAGATCTGAAAGATATCGACCCTAGTGAATGGAGTTCATATCTTGCGATTTTAATGCAAGATTATGTTTCTTATAATTTCACTATAGAGGAATCAATAGCGATGGGTAGGCCAGAAAATGGTGTAAATATTGATTCTGTTATAGAGTCCGCTTTACTTACTGACTCAGAAGAATTCATTAATGAATTCGATGATGGTTACAAACAACAACTTGGTCGTGACTTCGAGGGAGGTGTAGAACTTTCTAAGGGTCAGAATCAGAAGCTTGCATTATCTCGAGTTATATATCGTGATGGATTGGTTGCAATACTCGATGAACCTACCGCGGCGATAGATGCGAATTCTGAATCTCATATTTTTGATCAAATGACTAAAGCTTCAAGAGACAAAACTTTAATAGTAATTACTCACCGTTTCAATACAACCCAAAACCTAGATAACATAATAGTTCTCGAAGGTGGTGGTGTTGTAGAGGAGGGTAATCATCATGACCTTTTGAAAATAAAGGGAGTTTATGCTTGTATGTTTGAAGCACAAGCAAAAACTTTTAATATGGAAAATATTGAAGAAGTTAAAGGAGGATTAGTCGCATAGGTAAGCAAAAAATTCCAGCCACCGGTTTAACCGGTGGCTGTTTTTTTATGGATTATGATTTGTTTTTTTGTTATACTGTATATTATGTCATTACACGAACAAATAAAAGATAATATAAAAGAGTGCATGAAAGCAGGGGATAAGATTCGTCTTGAAGTTATGAGAGGATTAGTCACTGCATTTACTAATGAGTTAGTTTCTAAAGGGAAAACCCCACAAAATTTATTAGGAGATGAAGAAGCTCTTGCTGTAATAACTCGTCTAGCTAAGCAAAGAAAAGATTCCATCGAACAATTTACTAAAGGTGGACGCTTGGATTTAGTAGAAGAAGAAAATAGCCAATTGAGTATTTTACAAGAATACCTTCCTAAGCTTATGGAAAGAAATGAAGTAGAGGAATTTGTAAAAGGAAAAATTTCTGAAACAGGCGCAGTGGATGTTACAAAGAAGGGTATGTTTATGGCAACTCTTATGAAGGATTTAAAAGGTAAGGCTGATGGTTCTATGGTTAAAGAAGTAGTCGATGAATTATTTAAATAATATATTTGCCTGGGTCAGACCTGTGCAAATATTTAATAATATGAAAATTATTTTACGTTGGGTTTTAATTTCTATTGCTGTTTGGGTTACTACTCAGATTATCTCTGGAATTTCTGTTGATCCTATTTGGACAGCCTTAGTTGTGGGTGCATGTCTTACTCTTTTCAATATGTTTGTAAAGCCAGTTGTTAAAATATTAACTTTACCGATTAATATAATAACTCTTGGAATATTCTCTCTTATTATTAATGGAGTAGTTTTTTGGTATATGGGTAAATTTATTGAAGGATTTACTGTTAGTACTTTTTATGCAGGGTTTATCGGTTCTCTTGTTGTATCAATTCTTAATTGGATACTTTCAAAAGTTTTTCATTTTGATTAAATATGTTATCTATTGCTTTTATTAAACATTTTATTGCCGAGAATGCTTCTATTATTTACTTTATAATTATTCTTGGAGCTTTAACTGAAGGAGAGGTCGTAGCGATTCTAGCAGGGATTTTTGCCCATCTAGGTTCTATAAATATTTTTATTGCTGTTATTGCCATGCTCTTTGGTTGCACTATTAAATCTTTTCTTGGCTACAGTCTTGGTTTGTATTTAGAGAGAAAGCATTCTCATCGTCCGATAATTAAAAAAGCAGAAAGTCGTATAAATTATTTTTTCCCACATTTTATTAAAAGGCCATTCATCTCCCTTTTCCTTTCTCGGTTTCTTATTCTTGGGATTTATTGGTTTTCTATTGTGTATGCAGGTTACAAAAAGGTAAATTTAAAAACTTACATAAGAGCAGAGGTGACTTCTTTCATATCCTGGACAATATTTATGGTTTCTTTAGGTTATTTCTTTAGTTACACAGCACTTTCTATAAGTCGAGATGTTCGTAATTTCTTATTATTGCTTTTGTTATTCTTTATTATATTTTTCCTTCTAGAGAAAGTTGTCGCTTTCTTTATAGAACTATTTGAATTAAAAGAAATTAAATAATATAAATATATGTGTATTTTTAAAAAAAAGAAAATATGTGTGACTCACGATGGAAGCTTTCATGCTGATGATATTTTTGCAACTGCAGTACTTTCAATTCTTAACAATGGGAACATAAAAGTTTTTCGTTCTCGTGATCCTAAAATAATATCTAAAGCAGATTATGCATATGATGTCGGGGGGATATATAATCCAGATGAAAATAAATTTGATCATCATCAGAAGGGTAGACCAGAAAGAGAAAATGGAATTCCGTATTCTTCTTTTGGTTTAGTCTGGAGAAAATACGGTGAGGTTATTTGTGGAAGTAAAGATGTCGCTAGTAAGATAGATAGTAAAATAGTCATACCTGTTGATGCTAGAGATAATGGCGTTGATTTTATAAAACCAATTTTTAAAAATGTTTTTCCTTATGCAGTAGATAGTATTTTCCTTTCTGAATATCCTACATGGAAAGAGTGTGAAAGTAATTTATATAAAATTTTTATTAAGCAAGTTAAGAAGGCAACAGTTTTACTTAGAAGAGAAATAAAAATAGCGAAAGACGATGTTGAAGGGGAAAAGATTCTTTCAAAAGAATATTCTAAAGCTGAAGACAAAAGATTAATAATTTTAGATATAAATATACCAAGGTATATTTATCAGAATTTTTTTTGTAGATGCAGTGAGCCACTATATGTAGTACTTCCTAGTAAGAATAAAAGTAACTGGAAGATAGAAGCAGTAAGAGTGAATGAGGATGTTATGGAGAGTCGAAAACCTTTTCCTGAATCTTGGAGAGGTGTGCTTGATAAAGATGAATTAAGAAAAATATCTGGGATATCTGATATAGAGTTTTGTCACAATAGTGGTTTCCTTTGCGAAACAGTATCTAAAGAAGGTGCGATGAGGCTTGCTGAAAAAGCATTATTAGGGTAAGGTGTCAATATAGTATGTTCATAGATGAAATAAAATTTTATGCGAAAGCTGGAACCGGTGGAGACGGGGTTGTTCGTTGGCGTCGGGAAAAGTATATAGACAAAGGGGGTCCCAATGGAGGTGATGGAGGAAAAGGTGGAGATATCTATGCTGTTGCGGTTTCTGATATTCATTTACTCTCTAAATATAAACACAAAAAAGAATGGCGTGGGAATAATGGTTCGGAAGGAGCTGGTGGTAGTAGGAAGGGTAAAGACGGATCAGATTTATTTATAGAGTTTCCTGTAGGTTCTGTTATCACAAATATCGAAAGTGGTTCTTCCGTTTCTTTAGACTTTGCTGGGCAGAAAGAATTACTTCTTAAAGGGGGAGTGGGTGGTTATGGTAATGAGCAATTTAAAACTTCTGTAAACACAACTCCTACAAGGGCTACTAAAGGTAAGGTGGGAGAGCAAGGTAATTTTAAAATTGAGTTACAGCTTTTTGCGGATGTTGGACTTGTTGGTCTTCCTAATGCTGGTAAATCTTCTCTTTTAAATTCTATAACAAATGCAAATGCTAAAATAGGTAATTATCAATTCACGACTCTTGATCCGAATCTTGGGGATTTTTATGGTTTTACTATTGCCGATATCCCAGGACTTATAGAAGGTGCTAGTGAAGGGAAAGGGCTTGGAACAAAATTTTTAAGACACATAAAGAGAACTCGAATGCTTGCACACCTTGTATCTTTAGAGAATGATAATCCTGTAAAAGTTTACAAACAAATTCGTAAAGAATTAGAGAGCTATGATAAATCTTTATTAGAAAAAGATGAAGTGGTAATACTTACAAAGATAGATATTTTGGATCCGAATAAAAAGGCAGATCAGAAAAAGTTAGATAAGGTGAAAAGTGATTTTGAAAAAATTGGTAGAAAGGTTTTTATTCTTTCACTTTATGATGATGAATCCATTAAGAGACTTATCGATGGACTTGTAAAATTATTGAGAAAATAAAATAAAAAAGAGTAAAGAAGTTTACTTTTTTAGACCCACAATTTTGTGCCCCGTGTAGGAGTCGAACCTACGACCATCTCCTTAAGAGGGAGCTGCTCTACCAACTGAGCTAACAGGGCATATATTTAAACTTTTATAATTATTGCAGAAAAAAAGTTTTTTGTAAACTCTTATTTGTAGTATAATAGGAAGATGGGATTCGAATCTAAAAGACAAATATTTTTTACAAATGAAAATAAAAAATTATCAGAAGAAAATGGTAAATATGTTTTTAATATAGAAAAATTTAATCCAGAGAACGAAGATGATATTAAATATTTAGACAACTTAAAAGAGAACGATATTTCTTCTTATTATTCTCTACTAGAGAAGTTGTCAGAATTAAATATTCTAAAACACGACAGCCTTGAGGAGGGTGAGGATAAAGATTATTTTGAACTAAATAATTTAGTTTTTAATAACTTAGATCGTGAAAACCCAGGAGAGGAATACTATAATAGGTTTAACCAATTCAAAAAACCCGTAAAGCCAAATATTAAGCCTTCTAATTCAAATAATCAAAAAAACTCATTAAAGGAGATATTTTATAGGGATAATTTAAAATAGCCAAAAATAGCTATAAATACCAATATCTTTTAGGATATTCTAAATATCTAAAATCCCCTAGGAAAATGCTTGACTTATTTTTCTATATGTATATAATAGAACCCACAGTCTGATTATATCTGGCTGTTTTAATTTCCTTGAAATTTTAATAGTTAATGTATCATAATTAATCAAGCAAGAATCTCGCAGGGTGCGAGATATATTCCACATGGTGTGGAATGAATCCAGTTTAAGGAATAAAGTATTTTTTATTTTGTTCCGTTCTATTCGACCAATACAATTTATTGTATTTAGGTTTTTTAAATAGAGTTTGATCCTAGCTCAGGATGAACGCTGGCGGCGTGGATAAGGCATGCAAGTCGAACGGACTTTTTATTTCCAGAGATTGAGATTACATCAAGGTCAAAGGTCGTTTAAAGTTAGTGGCGAACGAGGTAGTAATACACAGGAACTTCCCCCTAAGTCGCGAACAACTCACCGAAAGGTGAGCTAATACGCGATAGTCTCTCCGGAGTAAAGTTTTTCGCTTAGGGAAAGGCCTGTGAAGTATCAGCTAGTTGGCAGTGTAATGGACTACCAAGGCTATGACGCTTAGGGGAGCTGAGAGGCTGACCC